>OFRY01000146.1_pt1 | contig 53317 bp, 78 predicted proteins | sample 1543171 | NCBI WGS metagenome assembly OFRY01 (sample SAMN04209240, study PRJEB22552) | human gut metagenome | biome: gut; material: feces | host: Homo sapiens | place: USA: Oklahoma | reverse complement strand
TTCTGATAATAGTAACTACTTTTTGCCATACATAGACATTTTAAACGCTGATGCAGTGGATATTTATCTTCAACGGCATCAATAACCACTACTTTTTCATGATTTTTCAGTTTCATCATATTGATGCCTTGATCTTTTTTTAATAAACCTAAAGCTTCTTTTAGTATATCTACTTCCATTTGTAATTGTTTGATTTGATCCTGCAGTTCTGAGATATCCTGTTGCTCGGAAGGTTCTACATTAAAATCTATATTTTCTCTTTTTATTTGTTTCTTAGATGACATAAGACCTGCAACTCCAAATTTCTTATATTTTCGATACCATGAATATATACTGACACGGCTGTAACCAATATCTCTTGATACATATTCTACACCTTCGCCAATAGAAAAGCAACACTTAATTGCATCTAATTTTAAACTTGTATCAGGAATACGAGGATGATTAGGTGCATTAATGATTTTTTCCTTAATTATATATGGTTTATCAAGCGAACCATGATAATTTGTTTTTTTCTGCAAGTTTTCTTTCATACCATCGGTACAGGGTACTACTTGATGGATATTCCAATAAATTTATGACCGCTTGGACAGAACCTAAGCGTTCATATTCTTTTTATGCAATTTCTATCTGTTCTTATGTATACATTTATTTTACTACTTTAGGAGTCCAAGAATATGTCCGCACCCCCCTCTCGAACTTAGGAAAATCCCATAAGTCCCTTTATTTATAGGCTATTCGCCATTATATCGTATTATTCAATAATTGTAGCAACCTTACCTGAACCTACTGTTCTACCACCTTCACGGCTCCATGGTATGACTAACTTTATTGCTTTTCGTTATAAATACTAGAGAATTTTCACTTAAAATAATCATATTCTCTCTAGTATTTATATTTCTAGAAATTTTTATAGCCATTTTTGTAGCCACTAAACTATTCATACTTCATATGTTTCTGTAGAAAATACTCCTTCGTCATATTTTCCTTCGCTTTGCTCAAGAATTTTAGAAAATTGAGCATAACTTATTCCAAACAATTTTAAATACTTCATTTCCAAAAGATTTGATACATAACTATTGACATTTTCATCTTCAAACTCTTTGCGAATAAATACTGGATCCGCTTTTATTTCTGAATATCGACACACGTAAAAGACATTATTTTTTACATCTTGTACAAACTCTTCTTTAGTAATTTTATCCCAATTATGTTTATGATAAAATACAGTATTAAGAATATTTTTATATTCGAACACAATTTGATAATCACTAACTTTTTTCCCTTGTTCCTTTATGTAGCCAAATGCAGATGACAACATTGAAAATAAGGACAAATACGTTATCATTCCATCAACAATTTCCATATTATTTAAATGAATCTCCTCATTATATTCTTCAACAGTTTCTATCCATGTTGATATTGCCCCATTATTATTTAGCATAAACAGTGGCATGAAAATTTTAATATTATCATCTATAGAATACTCTTCTATGCTCATTCCAGTATTTGCGCTAATAGTTGATGAACCCAATCTTAACACTGATTCCATTGATTCTGAAATAACACTCTTTTCATTTTCCTTTATAAAGTAATTTTTTATTCCATCAATTTTTTCATCGTAATTTTCATAATTCCTTTCTGAACAGGGATCAAACAAATAAATCGTGCAATAAGGAATATTTGTATTTCCAGATATAAAATTGTTCACACAAAATTTTTCCATTACCTTATTAAATCTTTCTCTTTTATTTATCAAATCATCAATTGAATTTCTCTCTGACTTTATGGGAAGCTTACTGCTTCCACTTCTTATATATATTGTTCCATTACAAATATATGGTGGATTAATTCCCTCATATACTTGAATAATCAAAACTCCTCTTTTTTCATCTGTTTTTTCACTAATAAATCTACAATCAAATTTAGGAACTGGTGTTACTGACATAAGTTTTTGTGAAATCATCTGACTAAAATCAGCTCTTTGTTTTTCGATTCCAACATATGCTCCTGAATCACTTATTCCAACAAATAACCATCCACCTTGCGAATTTGCAAAAGAACTTATTGTTTGGCACTAATGCTTCTTTTTTAAATTTTCATTCTACTCTCGTTTGAATTCGACCTTATATCCTTCTTCTAATCCTAATTCTTCTATTAAAAGAATATCCTCTATCATGACTGTTTGTAATGTCTTTCTATTTCCCTCATTATCTAAAAATGGTGAATAATCCATATTAATTCCTTTCGTAATCTATTATTTTATTTGTCTATAAAATAATTTTTCAATAAAATATATACATTATGTATTTTTTATTTCTTTAATGAAATCATCAATAATACTTTGAAATTCTTCTTCTCTCATCATCTTATACATTTTTACGAGATAATTATTTTGAAAAATTCTTATTCTTTTAACAGACAATCTACATATTTTTATTATTTGAAAATGATTCTTTCTCTGTAGTTTTTTATCTTTAAAAGACATTCGGATGAAAAGACTTTGATATGCAGAAAAAACTTCTAAGCAGTATTCTAATGGAACCATTAATAATGTATAAACGATTGGTATCAAAAAGCAAATCACCGTGTCTAACTTATATAATTCTCTATATTCAAAAATTGTTCTTTGAATTGTTTGATATAATACAACAAGTCCATAGGTAACTAATAGAAATTGAAATAACTTATGCGCTGACTCATATTTTTCTTCCCTTTCAGCAATTACATCCATAATCGCAATAACAGACAGCACTGGAATCATAATCATTTCTACAACCAGAGAAAAAGTAAACATGCTAATCAAGAATTCTATAATAACTGTTATCTTTATATTCTCATAGACCTTCTTTTTTATGTATCCTTCTTTATTCATGACAGCATTTATACAAGTGATAAACCCAGTAAAAATAAACCAAACCAATATATCTTTTAGAAAAATATTCTTCCAAAATATACTTTTATAAAACCCATAAGTAATAATAGCCACATAACCTATGATTATTGAATATAATATCATCAATTTCTTATCAAACGTTACTTTAAACAACCCTGGTATTTGCTTTCTAATCGACTTTATCGACAAACAAAATACAATAAATATTATCATCCATATAGCGGTTGCAATTTCTCTAGTTGTAAATATGCTTACCATCTCTTTACTCTAAATCCTTATCTTCAATAATATTTTTCAATTCTTCTTTGCTCGGTAACACTGTTTGGTATTTACTTGCAAATATTTGGTTATTATCCTCCGGCAATGTCATTTCAACAATTGCATCCTTTTTATCCTTGCATAGTATTATTCCAATTGTCGGATTTTCATCTTCAAGTTTTATTTTGCGATCATAGTAATTAACATACATCTGCATTTGTCCTATATCTTGATGTTTAAGTTGTCCAATTTTTAAATCAAACAAGACAAAACAACGTAATAAACGATTATAGAAAACCAAATCTACCCTATAATGTTCCTCTTCAAAAGTAAATCTTACTTGTCTCCCTACATATGTAAATCCTCTTCCTAGTTCCAGTAAAAACTTTTGAAGATTATCAATAATTCTTGTTTCTAATTCTGATTCTGAATATACTGCCAATTCCGGCAATCCTGTAAACTCTAAAACATATGGATCTTTAAATATATCCTCTGGCTTTTCTATAATTTGACCTTCTAATGCCAGCTTCATCACTTCATCTTTATTACGGCTTAATGCCAAACGCTCATACAACGAACTGGAATATTGTCGTGCAAGTTCTCTTTTACTCCATTGATTTTTATATGTTTCAATCTCATAAAAATGTCTTTCGTCTATATTCTTAATTCTCATAAGAACAAGATAATGAGACCATGATAAATAAAATTTTCTTCCTTCTTTTGTTTTTGGTAAATTTTCAGATTGGGGAAACACTGTTTCCCTAATTTGATCTTTACTAAATTCAATATAAAATTTTCGCATTAATTTTAAATTATCATAAGAAAAACCTTTTCCTAACTTTTCAGTTAATCTAACTGATAATTCTTTTAGGATATACTTTCCATACTCTGCCCTCTCTTTTCCATTTTGTTCCTCTTCCACAATCATGCGTCCTGCTTCATAATATGAATAAACCATAGTCATATTTACTGCTGCTGTAACGCTACTTTTTGCATTTTTGAACAGTTGAATTACTTGCTCATAAAATTTTTCTTCATTTCTTAATTCGTCCATTAATATTCCTTTCTAATTAGGGAAACACCGTTTCCCCAATTGCAATTAACCCGTCAAACTTACCTTTATATTTAATTTCTAATAAACTCGTTTTATTATTTACATGTAATTAACCTTTTTCATTTTTATCCTATTATTAAACCATAACACTATCTACTTCCTTTGATTTTCTGATATTCAGACAACACTAAATCATAAAAGCAAAAAATACTTCCTATAGACAACATTAATCCCATTTCTTTCTCCAATTCATTCATAAATGGAGTAACCAAAAAAGAAACAAATGAAATAAATGTAAACCAAATTGCTATAATGTGTATAAAAAACGAATGGTATTTTTCATCAAGCAAGTCAATTTTTCTTTTTTTCTTAAAATAAAACCGAAATCCTTTCCATACAAGAAATTCTGATAGTACAATTGATACAACAATTATCAATCCCCAAAATATATTTACATATTTTAATGGCATAATTCCACATATCATTAAAATAAAAGTACCAGACAACCCAGATGTCATCACTATCTGCATAAGAGCATAATAGATTAAATCACTCTTGGTAAATTCATTCCTTCTTTTTTGTTCATGAATTCCTACATATATAGTGGCGACTATAATTCCATTAATAGTTATAAAATAAATTAATGAATGTTCCTTAAACATATCATATAATGACATCATACCATAAATTATTGCTATAATTCCTAGAAATAATACCAAAACATAAATTTTGTTCTCTATCATAAACTTTTTGACTTTATTCATAAGCTTCTCCCTCTCGAACATTCGTTCTTTTTTCTATTATATACTCGTTATTTTATATTTTCAACTATCTTTTCTCGCTCCCATTCTTCCTCTTCCATCATCCCCCTCACCTGCACTTCCACAGCCTCAATATTCTGCTCTATCTGCTCCAGCGTTCCAACTCGATTCTCCGACTTTATCTCGTCCTGCAACTCCTCCACTCGATAAGCCGCCCGACTTTCCACATTCGCATATCCTTTAATTTCGTAGTAATCTCCATTATTCAATACATCTCGATATACCTGTGCTACATCCCCTTTGCTCGTTTTCCATCTCATCAATCTCGGAAACCAATAGAAGTGTTCCTGAAACTTCTCCTTAAATGACTCCATCAACTCTCCAAGTGGAGACTTATATCCCGTAATAGTGCATCCTTCCTGTAATTCTTTCTCTCCACTCTCAACCTTATTTGCAAACTCTTCCAACAATGGTGCAAACGGTAAATATGACTTGATAAAGTTTTTTACCTTTTCTAATCCTTCCAACACCTTATCTAACTTTCCTAACTTTTCTTTCTATTCTTCACATTTTCCTTCCAAATATTTTTGCTCCAACCGATTGCGAAAAATGTCTGTTTCCAAATCTGCTTTTTTCTCTTTTAATCGTTCCTGCTCCCGATACAAATCTTCATTCTGCTGCTCAATTTCAATCTGCTTTTCGCATAACTCTTCATTTTGTTTGCATTGTACTTTCAGAACTTCATCCATTTCCTCTACCTTTTCTGTTTCCTTCTTTACTTTGTACTCCATCACCGATAGATCATGATTTCTTTCCTTTTGCTTTTCCTTAAATTCCATATTCAGATACTTCATTACACATATCTCTGCAATTTCTCTTAATTCACCCTGCAATATTTTTGATAATGTATCTTGTGTAAACACCGACCGTTTTGATACTTTTGTAGTTAATCCCCTTTTAAATCCCTTGCCTACCGGAACACCTACCACATGCATATGGGGACTTGCTTCGTCATAATGTACCACTGCATTTGCCACCACAAAGTTTGGTAGATATTGTTGCAAATAATCCAAAATATCCTCATAAACATATTCAACATTCTTTCTGGGGATCTTTTGTTTCTCCCAAAACTCTTTATCCCCCACTTGAAAAATAATTTCCACTGCCATGTCCTCTTGTTTCTCTACTACATGGCTGAAATAATCCTCAATCTTTCTGTCCTCTCTCGTCTGCTTTGCATTGTATTCTTTCAATGCTTCGTCAAACTCTTCCCGGTAAACTCTTTTTACATCTTTCATCAGATTATCCGTCCCATATAGTAAAACAACTTCTTTCTGACTGTAATCTGATGAACGATATTTTCTTAAATTATGCTTTGCTACACTAGCCAATTTTGCTTTACTTGTAATGGCACTTTTCTTGTTGCTGATGTGAGCACTGTATGAAATCTGCTCCATAAATAATCTTCCTCCTTTATCTGTTTTCTGTATAACCCTTTTCTTAACAACTTCATTTTCAGAAATCTCCTTTCGTAATTTTCTCCCAAATTTTCACACTCAAGAAATCCTCCTCTTGAATAATTCTTCTTTCTCCACATCCCCAATAATCACTTTTTTCATTCTCATTTTTCTTATCCGTCACATCTCCCTGCCTGCTCCACACTCTCCCCATCCCACCCAATTTCGTTGCCCACACAGTTCTTATCAATAAGGCTTCAGCCTTTATTGATAACCCCCTAACACTTTTGGCAAGCCAAAAGTGTGGGGGCTCTGCCGAGGGCTTATGCGGCGCATTAAAGCGCCGAAAGTATTACCATCCACATATTCTTATTTGCTTTTACCAATAGCATTCATTTCCGTCCCACCATTCCCCCTGAAAATAGATTTTCCACTCGTACATTTCTGTACAACTACCATATGGTTCTATAGTTTCCACTACTACCTGTCCCCTACAACCATACAGTCATTCCATACAGAAATGTATTTTCCACTATCAATTTTCCATACAGTTTCCGGACGGAAATAAAATTTTCTATACAAAATCCTTAACTTGAAACAAGACGGTTCAAAATCACTCAGATTTCGTTCCGCCTTGTTTTCTTTCACTAAGAAATTTCCAACATAATTTACTACCTCACCTTATGAACAATCTCATCCCTCACAATCTCCTCAGCCATCATTCTCCCCTGCTCTCTTACTTGATAATTTTTCCAAAATCCTTTACAACGATTTCGATGCTTTTTGTAATACTCCTTCTCCAGTCCTTCAATCATCTCCCCAGCTTCTTCATCCACATCACAAGCAGTCTTTTTCAGTTTTCCCGATATCAGCAATCTCCTGTATCTCACCTTATTCACCGATTCCAAATACCTCATCCATTCTCTTCCCCACCGACCTACATATACATCACTTTCCATTTCATCCCCTAAAATCAGTTTTGGATAATACAATCCATTTTCTTCATAATACTCAATTCCATTTTCCACAAGGGCTGTTTCCGCCTCCATGACTTCTTTCACTGTTTTCTCTCCCATAGCGTTATCTCCTTCCCTAAAAAATAATTGTTGCTAATTATGAAGGAGTTCTGCTATATTATAATTGTATGTGATAACAAAACTCCTTTTGTTGTCATTGTGCCTTTTCAGTTGCAGCTGTTAAGGCACAATTTTTTACCGGCTTCTCTGCTGATTTAACATCTGCGCCACATCTTTCTGTCTGCTCGGATACAAGTGTCCATAGGTATTCAATGTAATCTTGATATCCTTATGTCCCAGCCTTTCCTTAATTACCAGCGGTTCTATATGCTGATTGACAAGATCGGCACAATGCGAATGTCTGAAATCATGGACTCTGATTTTCTTCAATCCACCTTTGGCAATCTCTCGTCGTAACTTATGCTGAATTGCCTCTGCCACTATCGGGAATATCCTATCGTCGTCCTTCAAGTCATAAATCCTATCCATATACTCTTTCAGTTCAATGATCAGAAATTCCGGAACATCAATAGTTCGAATAGAATTTTTTGTTTTTGGGGGAGTTATCATATCTTCTCCATTTCTTCTGTAATAAGTTTTATCAATGTTAATCTGATGATTAACCACATCAATATCCCCCTTCGTCAGTGCCAGTAATTCACCTTCTCGCATTCCCGTCCAATACAGCGTTTCAAATATTACATAAAACCTGCTGTCCGGTTCTAATTGTTTCAGAAACAATTCGTATTCTTCTCTCGTCCAAAAATTCAATTTCTTCGGATCGTAGTTTCCCATCTTTGGAACTTTCTTACATGGATTTTTTGCTTCCGGCAAATCATAGACTTTACAAGCATGTGTAAACAATGCTGTCAACTGATTTTGTATTAGTCGAAGATAGGCATCTGAATATCCTTTATCCATAATGCAATTTTTCCAGTTGATGACGTCCGATGCCTTAATATCATTCATCTGCTTTCTTCCAAAATATGGAATAATATGTGCCTTGATAACATCTTTCTTCATCAAAATCGTCCGCTCCTTCAATTCATTCTTTTTATTGTTAAAATAAATCTCTGTAAAATCTTCGAGTGTTAAATCCAACGCAGATGCAAGACCTGTATTTTCTTTCTTCCATTCCAATGCCTCTCGCTTTGTTTTAAAACCTCGCTTCTTCTTGTGTACTCTCGTTCCATCCCATCGGTTCTCATAATACTGAAGCGTCCATGAACCATTTTTCTCTTTGTTAACTGACATCCTAATCTCCTTTCCTAGCTTAATCCGTAAAATTTCTTTTGCCAATACGCCCTCGGAACTCTGCCCGATATAACAATATATCCCTGACTTGCCAACTCATCATTTAACTTTCTAATAATTTTGTAGGCTTTTCCTTTAGAAACATTTAATGCTTCTGCAACCTCAGTTGCGGTCATCATTGTTTTATCAGTCATAATATCACTCCCTTCTTTGGATTAATATAACAACTAAATATTGACGTTGTCGATATTTTATCAATATTGTTTCGTTTTGTCAATATTCTTATTTAAAATATTTCTCTTTTCAATATTTATTGGTTATGTTATACTGTGAATATCATTAATCTAGGAGTTTTATTTATGGGAAATGTAAAAATAAATGAACGAATTAAAGAATTGAGAAAACAAAATCAATTAAACCAAAAAGATTTTGCCAGTGCGATTGGCATAACCCAGTCCACTCTCTCCAGCTACGAAAACGGTAATGCCTTGCCATCCATTGATGTTTTAATCACAATGGCAACCACATTCCACGTTTCCATTGACTGGATTTGCGGAGTTTCTGAATCCAGAATTGAATTTTCATGTTTGAGTGATGTGGAATCTGCACTGTTACAGATAAACGATATTGCAGAACTTCGCTATGAACTGGAAATTAATGAGCATTTACCAAATGATTTAGAAACAAACGACAATAAATGGTTCGCTGCGCTCAAGTTCTATGGCAATGATCCGGAACACAAATTCAATATGGAAATGTGCCAGTTCCTGTCCGCCCTGCAAAACAGTCGTGACAGTCTGGAGCATTATTTTACAGATAAGGATAATTTTGATACTTGGAAATCCAATTATTTGGAACGGCATAAATCAGCTTTGCTAACAAAAAAACAGTATGAGCAACTTACTCATACTGAAATGTTAAAAAAACGTAATGAACTTTTGATGAAGGAGTTTAATAAATCGGCTGAATAGTAAAGAGGGAATCAAAAATTGATCCCCTCTTTACTATTCAGCACTCTGTAAATACACTATTTATATATTCTAATATATTGTAAAACACCAAATATTGTCCATAGATAAGAATCAATATTCCCCCTACGCATAAGAGTAATATTATCATTCCAACAATATGATAAAACCATCTTTTAAAAAATCCAGTTACTTTTATTTTAAAGTTATTCCAACGATTTCTTAAGTCATATCCTCCTAACTTAACATGCAAAAAAATATATATTTTTCTCCCCACTTTTCTTACAACTTTTTCATACAACCAAGACATTTCATATGGCAAAATCCTAATCGGACCTATTTGTATATATCGAATAGGATTTAGATTGGGAATTCTATAAAATTTAATTATTCTCCCTTTCCAAAATATATTTTTTTGCTTTTCTGTCTCCATCTTTATAATTTTTAAGATAACTTTATCCCAATATGTTTTTTCAATAAATCCCACTGTTGATTCGTATGTTATCTTATCAATTCTTATGCTCTTGTTTGCATCTATATTTCTTTTTTCGAATTCTAAACAATATTCTTCTTGATCAAGTGAATAAAACTTTAATTCTCCCTTTAAATACAATATATCTTCATTTAGTATGTTTTTGATATATATTTCTTGCCCATATAATATATTGTTTACAACAATTTCAACTTTCAAGAACCTACATCCCAATCCAAACTTATTTTCCGATGAATAATATGTAAAAGGTTCTACATCAGGATTTTTTCTATAATAATAATCACTATATTTCATTAATCCCCACAAAATAAGTATAAATACATCCGATAGAAGAATAAAAATGCTATTAAGTATGCTACCATATGCTGCATCATATGATAGAAAAAGCCATAATAAAAATGTTAAAACTTTAAAAGTTTTCTTTATCATATTTATTCTTAATCTATATCTTTTATTGTAAAAAATATTTCTGTTTATTAAATGTATCAATTCTTCTTTATCAAAAAATTTTTCGTTTGTACTTATCAACATAAGATCCGCCAAAAGACATTTAGCTATATTCCCAATCCTATATGTATCAATTGCATATAATCGATTATATCTTTCTAAAAACTCAATAATATTCACTTTTATGGAATTAAGTAATGTTTTTTCATCGAAATCTACCTTCTTTATTTGAATATAGTCTGAATCCTTGTTTATTTTTCTTATATATTTCAGTGCAGGTTCTGTGTATTCATTTCCGACTAACACCAATTCATATTTTTTAGATTCAATATCTTCACACAAATCTTCTAACCAATTTTCTATTTCAGGTCTTTCAAACTTATTAACACTTGATTTTACTTGTATCGCTTTTGTAACCATTCCTGATTTTTTTAGTATAATATCTACTTTATCATGCCTTGTTAAAGGTTCTACCTTTATCTGATCCCAACTATCCTCTTCTAAACAGTTCAATACCGCTATAATAGCCTGATATACATATCCTCTTGCTCCCTCTCTACCTGCCATTTGTTTTTCCCTTCAAACTCTTCTAGCCAATTTCCTACAATACTGCACCACATCTTCATACCCTATCCCCCTTGCTGTCGGCGTTGCTTGTATCACCACAATGGTCTTCTCCTCTGGGATAACCGTAATGCTCTGTCCACCAAATCCACGACATCCATACTGCTCTCCGCATATCCACCATAAATATCCATAATTAGGATTACATTTCAATGGAGTGGTAACTTGTTCAATATACCCTTTAGAAATAATCCTCCTTCCTTCAAAAACTCCACTATCCAAAAACAGTTTTCCAATCTTCAACATATCCTTTGCTGTCATCTTAAACTTGGTTTCATTATCGCCATCAGCATCATTTCCAACACTGTAATACACACCGCAAGAACTTCGATACCAACGCTCACTTACGATTCCCAAAGGTATAAACAGATTTTCATTCATAAAATCAAACATATCACCACATGCCTTATCAAGAACCTTTGCTAAAAGAATCACATCCCATTCTTTGTAGTTATACTTTGTTCCCGAAATATCCACCACGGCACAATCAGCGATATGAGAAATCCAATCTCCAGACTTCCTCATCTGCTTCATCATTGGATAATGCTGATGAATTCCTCCATTCCAATAAATCCCCGATGTCATTGTCAACAAATGTTTCATTGTAATCATTCTATGTAACGTATCTCGTCCTTCAGCAAACTCGGGAATATACTTATATATTGGCTCATCCAAACTTTCCAATAACCCTTTATCTAATGCAATCCCGGTACAAATCGACATGATGCTTTTCGCCACTGACATGATTACATTCTTACTGTTTTCATTAACTTCATTATAATAACGACTTGCCAAAATCTGACCATCTTTATAAACCAAAACGCTATTGATTTGTGGATGTTGATGCCAAATAATATATTGATCTATTTTCTTTTCGATCTCTACATTCATTTCAAGTACCTGCCTATGATTGAATTTGGATTGTTCTTTAGTTCTTTCGGAGTTCCTGTTGCAATTACATTACCACCGGCAGTTCCTCCGCCTTCCCCCATCTCGAGAATATAATCACAATTAGAGAGAACATATGGATCATGCTCTGTTATAATAATTGAATTTCCGGCATCTACAAGTTCATTAAGCAAATTCAACAACTGTTCTGTATCACTAAAAGAAAGCCCCGTCGTAGGCTCATCCAAAATGTACAATGCTCCCTTATTATTCTTTCCTTTTGATAATTCCTTCGCCAGTTTAATTCGTTGGCTCTCGCCACCGGAAATTGTAGGAGTTGCCTGTTCTAATTGTATATATCCCATTCCTACTCTTTGCAGAGTTTTCAGCATAGCATAAATTGTTTCATCTTTATCTGCAAAAAAGTCCACTGCCTCATCCACATTCATTGCTAATATATCCCGAATATTCTTTCCGTCTATTGTAATCTCCATTGCCTCTGCAATATAGCCTGTACCACCACATTCATCACAGTCAATATCAATAAAGTTGCCAAATCCAACATGGTAATGAATTACTCCATCACCTTTACACTTACGGCATCCTCCCTTACTATTTACCAAAAACATTCCTGCTGAATAACCTCTCTTATTTGCTTCCTTGCTTTCAGCAAATAAGTTCCAAACTCTGTCAAAAATTCCTGTATATGTAGCCGGACAGGAAGTTCTGCTTCTTCCAATTGGTCGTTGGTCGATAACATAACATCGCTTAATGTGACGAATTCCTGCCAATGTTACTTCCATATTGTCTTCCGAGTTTTCATTGATATCCTCATCTATTACGCATTTGGCTTTTAATTGTTCCTTTAATTTTGGAACTAAAGTATCCGATATCAAACTTGATTTTCAACTGCCGGACACACCAGCCACGCCCACCATAACTCCAAGTGGAATTTCAGCAGTGACATTTCTTAAGTTATGAAGATTTGCACCTGATATCGTCAACATTTTGTCATTATCAATCTTCCGATACTCATTCTTTATCTTGAATCCAATCTCTTTTGACAAGTATGGTGCTGTTTTTGAGTTCATGCATTGCAAAAACTCTTCATAACCACCTTCGTAAATTTTATATCCACCATTCACGCCCGCATCTGGTCCCATATCAATAATATAATCAGCTTCACGCATAAAGTTTTCATCATGTTCCACTGCTACAACTGTATTTCCACCATCTACCAGTTTTCGTATAATCCGAATTAAATTTTCCTTTTCAATCTCATGTAATCCGATTGTTGGCTCATCAAATACAAAGATAATAGAGTCCATCTCTGCAATCAGATAACTTGCTAGAAATAGACGCTGTATCTCACCACCAGAAAGGGAAGGTACTGTACGGGATAATGAAAGATGTTGAAGCCCCACATCATTCATACATGATAACTTTGTTACAATCTCTTTCAATAATGGTTTCTTCCCATCATCATATTGTTTTAGAAAATCAAGCAAATCGCTGATATACATATTTTCAAGTTCGTAAATTGTTTTGCCTTGAAAAGTAGTATGTGCTGCCTGTTCACTTAATCCTGTTCCATTACATTTCGGACATTTCCGTTCCTCTAGCATTCCTGCATTTCGGAGTAAAAATGCAGGTCTTCCAGAAACTGCTGACGGTCCATTAATAAGCATATTAATCCAAGGAACATACCCATAAAACTCTGTTGCTCCGCCATCTCCATATTTCAGCAAGTCAATCTGTTCCTCTGACAAATCTCCTAGCCTATCCTCCCAGAAATTAATGTCATGTGAATTACAAAATTGTTCTATCGTACCACTAACGGCTCTTCGCTTTCCCAAACCACAGGCAATCTCACATACTTTCTGATTTTTATCTAAAAAGATTTTTTCAATATCAATCCATTTGACGATTCCTTTTCCTAAACATTTCACACACATTCCCTTAGGTGAATTTTTCTGAAACATAGAAATATCTAAAATCTGTCCGTCGTCATATTCCGGTGAACGTTTTCCATAATTCGCAAACAATGCTGCAAGCATGGCGCTAATCTTTATCTTTGTTCCTACAGTACTTCTTGGATTGGACTGACGAATAATTCTCTGCTCCACTGCTACTGTCGGGGAAAGTCCAGTGATACTGTCGAATGTTGGAACACTATCTACCATAAACTGTGTACCGGAAAACGTCAGATACCTTCTTTTTCCTTCTTCATATAGCGTATCAAATGCCAGACTTGACTTTTCGCTGCCTGATACACCGGTAATAACGGTAAGTTTATTTTTTGGAATACTGACATCAATTCCCTTTAAGTTATGTATTCTTGCATTTTTAATTTCGATTCTGTTATTCATTAATATTTTTTCCTACCATTCAACTTCAATCACACACTTATCCGCACCTGATTTAATACTTTCTAACAACGTAACTTTTACATCTTTTTTTAATAATTCTCTAAAAATCCCTTCTGCATTGCCTAGCGTACAATAGCACCATGTTTTTGTCACTTCTCTAGGAATTCTCTTTACACAGGAACAATAACACTCAGGATAACAAAATAGAACTTTATTTTCAGATATGTAGATCAAATTAGCAAATGTCTCATTTGTATTAAACTGATTCACAAAATTTTCTATACTATCAGCTTTCTTTAAATACTTTAACATCTTATTTGCAATTGATTTACCATCATTGCAACGACACTCTTTCCTTATTTTAATAACTGTTTCTGTGTCAAAGTTCTGTTCAAGATAACTGCAGACATTTTTTGCCCATTCATATTTCTTTTCGATATTCGCACTTTTTGATAATGGATATTTTTCTTCAAATTCTTTAGCAATATCTGAACCAATATTTTTTCTAAACTGTCTACCAATCTAATTGAATGTGCATTATCATTTTTAGACATAGTATTTCTCCTTACAATTGATATTCTTCTCCATCCGAACAAATTTCTTTACATGAGCCATCCTTGATAAGATAGGACTCTCCACATATTCGCTCATTTCCATCTTTAATAAAAAGATAACTACCATCAGGTATAGCATAAAATTCTCTTCCCATACTATCCGGATATGTTATCTCTTCAAATAATCTTTTACCATCCAATATCCGATTTTTCGTATCCTGATAATGTGGCAAAATCATATGTTTTGTTAATCCCAATCCATTAAGATACTTTTGAAAATCGGGGTTATTTCCTTCTCCCTCTTCTTCTGGTTGTGCATACACAATATCTGCACTATTCATACTCCCTGCACTAATTCCCAATATCACTCCTCCATATTCTTTCAGTAATTCTCGTAAACCAATGTTTTGAAAAAATCTATTTTGTGTCGGAACATGTCCTCCTGCCAAAATAATAGCATCACTCTTTACTACTAATTGTTTTGCCTTATCGCTATTCCTTCCGTCTAACACACTATATTCAAAAGGTTCTATTCCTGAATGCTCCATTGTATACCAAATCGCATTAGAAAAGTCTTCAGTGAACTCTATATTATCTGGATTTGATGTAATAAACAGGATATTTCTGCAGTCTGAAAGACTTTCCTTTAATCTTTCTAAAAATTTATTTTGTTCATTAAAAGGTTCACCATGTCCAGCAAACGGAGAACTTACTAAAAAGATTTCTCTACTCATATTCCAGCACACCCCTCTTTCAAATAATTTTGTCAAAATTGACAATATATTTATTTTTCGATTACAGTTTCTGCTTTGCTAATTACACTTTTTGGTTTTTTCGTTGTGTATCTATTAATCTGTGCTATTGGAATTGTTTTCTTTTCCTTTAGCATTTGATCGAATACGATATGCTCTCTTTTCTTTTTTCCCATATAACTATTCTACCATATCCACTTATGTAACAAAAGAAATTTCTCCGTATTTATAAGTATTATTCACACATCATTTAACCCAAAATAAAAGGACAATATAGCCATTTTGTAGCCACTTGTCCAATTTCATCTGTTTTCAACCATTACAAAAGGCATCCCCGAAAATTTCGGGAATGCCTATATTTTTGCACAAGCATATCTTTTTGATTACTCCGTAATCAATAAGCTCGCGTCATTCATAGAATGCCTGCGAGCCCTATAAACAAAGGAAAACCACGGTTTCGTGTAAACACGACCGTGGTTTTCTTTATTTATAGTGAGCTTGCGCTCTATTCATTGATAACGTTAATTATTCAATAATTGTAGCAACCTTACTAGATATGATTATTTTTATTGTTTTCACATTATTTTAGTTATTTATTATTGATTTATTTTAAGTAATTATATTACTTCTATATATTCTTATAAATAAATAATGTCATTTTAATGTCATAGTTCATTCAAACACATACAATAAATATTTAATTTTCATATGTCCAATAACCGCTTTATATTGTCCTTTATTTATTTGCAAATTTTTGTGTTTACATTGTATACCCAACAATCATGTCCCATTATGTGGTAAAACTTACCTTGAACCTTATCCACTGCAAGTCTCTGACCTTTCTTAAATTTACCAAGGCTCTTTGTTCTTGCTAATGCTTTAGGCTCTTTTCTCTTGTGGCAGTTCTTTGTTGTCTTAATATACTTAATTGGCTTTTTAATTAAGAACAGATATTTAACATACTGCTCCCACTCTGCTCTTGTTGTTGTCTCCCATTTTCCACCACTGTTCCAAGGATCATAAATATAAATGTGGTCTTTTGTAACTTTACGTACAAAAACATAATGGCCAGATGTAGTCCAGATTGATTTTCCCATGCAGGCAATTCCAACATATCTTCCCCCTTTAATCTTTTTAAGGAAATCAGTTACAACTGCTGCATTTTTCTTTCCATATAAGCTTGTGTAATTTAACTGTACAGAATTAGCATAGCCATAATGCTTCAATGCCTTAACCATTCCACTATAGTATGTACCTGAGCCGTGACAAGAACAACCATTATCTTCCATCCATTTTGCTGTTTTTGCTGGTGTAATAGATGGGACTAAATCATATACTGCATCTGCTATAGATGTTGGACCACAACCTTGTGCTGAAATTGTTCCCCCGGAATAATAATTCTTGTTCCACTTAGTATCTTTCTGCTTAAAATTCTTATATCCCATAATTTACACCTCACTTTCCATCACTTCAATTCCATATTCTTCTGCACATGTATGCTCAATCTTACATCCTCTGTATTTATCCCAATCTTTACAGAAATATGCAATATCTGCATCTGCCAAAAGTTCCAAGCTCTTACCTAAAAACCACAATGGCTTTGCATTATGTGGTGCATTTTCAAAAAAGCTGTCAATGATTTCTACCTCTTCATTATGCTTTTCCCTTATTGCTTTAATTGCTTTTTCTCTTTCTGACTTAATCTGTTCATCTGTTTTGTCTCTCATTGGCTGACTTATAAATACTTTCATTCTAATTATCCCTCGCTTTCTTCATCATCCATATGTATCTTTTCTTCTGTCTGACTTTTTATGTTCTTAACTAATGGCATCAGAAAAGATGGTATTTCAACTCCAATATCTACTATGTTTTCTAAAATGCTTATCAGTTCATTACATGTAATCCATATTGCAACTATGCAGCTTACCAGAAACGTAAACGGAAGTGTTATTCCTGCTGTTTGTGATGCATACAAAATCAGTTGGTCTATTACTGCACCTACAACTACCAACAGCCACATTGACACTTTCTTTGCAATTCCCCTAAAGCTCTTGTATGAACTTATGGTTCCATCTTCTCTGTACTTTGCAGCCATTAAGCCTGTTCCATAGTCAATAATGTTACAAAGCACCATTAATAATGTAGGAATGTATAATATTCCTAATATGGAAGACAACATGCTTCCTATTGCTGTTACGATTTCTTTAATGTGTTTCATATTTGTACTCCTTTTCTTTATTTTGCTGTAAAAAACAAGACCTTATGTTTACGGTCCTAAATGCACTTACTTATAAATTTTCTCTTAAAAAAATTACAATTTTTCTGTAATTTCCTTAACCATTCCATCATTTGAAGGGATTATACTTTCGATAATATCGTCAAAGTCTACACCCAAAGTTGTAAAATAACTTGTTACAAGTGAACTGTCCTGTTCTTCATCATAGTTTTTTCCACCATCTGTGGTTTTTCTTAAAACAGAAGCTGTTCTACTGTAAAAGCAGATTTTTGTATTATCAATTACACCTTCAAATACAATATAGGTATCCTCTACATACTGATAAACATCCGTATTTTCAGGATACAAGTATTGCATAGGATATGTTTTTTTAAAAATTCTTTTTTTCATTATTAACCGCCTTTCCTTATATTATTAACCTGTAATAAAAGATACTGAAAATGATAAACTTGTATTAATAGGAATAGTTGAACCACCACTATATTTTGCAATTACTACATTTCCACTTGCATTAATTATCATTAACCAATACTTACCTGAACCAAGGTCACCACAAATGCGATACAACGGATCTGCTGGTCTGTACCCCGATGGTAATGTAAATATCTTATAAAATGTAGACGAGGATGTTGTATTTATTGCTGCACTTGTAGTGATAACCCCTCGTAAATCAACAACTTTTCCAACACGTCTATATCTGCAACGATAATTACTTGCACAGGCTATATTAGAACCAAAATTTGTAATGTTTTGCCATCCGGTATCATAAGTCTGTCCATTTAATTTCAAAATGCTAACATCTGCATCACCTAAGCTTAAGGTTCCTTGACCTGCCGTTATTCTCACATCATAATCAGATGTGCTTGTTGCACTTGCATGGAAGTCAATATATTTTCCAACTTCCATAACACCATCTGCACCAATGCTTGGAATTGTTGAAAACACCTGATTAGTTCCAGCGTTTACAGGAAAGCCACCAAGTTTCTTTGCGTTGTTTGCATCACCACCAGCAGAATCAGAACCAGCATATTTGGATATAACAGTGTCAGTTAATGCCAAGGTAGACCATGAACTCCATCCACCGCTGTTGTATCTTTTATACATTTTATTCAAGGCAACGTCAGGAATCCAAATCTGAAATACAGTTCCTTCTCCACTTACATACAAAGTTCCCCAGTTAGTTGTAGGGCAGTTCGTACAAGCTGTTGTCTTAATATGATAAATACCTGTATTTGTTAATGTGTTCCAATCAGTAGCTGTAGTTATTACATACTGCCTGATGTACATACTTTTAAGTAGGCCCTGAATTATTCCTAATCCGGTTAAATCTAAAACTTCCATTGTTTCTTTAGCCATAATGCACCTCTTTTCCTACTGTTCAAACAATGCTCTAATTTTATCGGCTGAAATGGAAACTATGGTTACACCTTCTAAAGATTCAACTCTACCTTGTAACGCTTCAATATTATCTGTATTTGTTTTTACCTGCCCATTTGCGAGTTCTTTAACTGCGTTCTTGGCATTTGTTTCAGCAGTATCAGCCTTTGTTTTAGCATCTGTAGCAGCCGCACTAATGGCTTCCTGTTTAGCAGTAGCGATAGCAGCTGTGAAATCTACACTGGCAACCTTAGAATTAATATATTCTACGATTGTTTTTGATTCGCTACCTTCAGGTAATGAACCTACTAATTTAACTAAATTAGCAATATCAGTCTTATTTGTTTGAATAGTCTGATTCATTGCCGACGCATCATTTTCATGTGTTGAAATCCAGGTTGCTATTTCTTTTAAAGTATCATAAGCTTCTGGTGCTTCAGCTATAATTTTAGCTACGGCATCTGCCACCTGTTTAGCAACAGAGCCTTCAGTCTGTGCGTTTCCATTTAATGTTGCTATTGCAGTAGTATTGGCTTCCACATCAGACTTTATTTTTGAATCATCATAAGTGACTGACTTTATCTTGGCTTCTAATTCTACTTTCACTGACTTAATAAGAGCTCTTACGGAATCTTCCGTATTTTCGTCACCATTTAACTTATCTAAAGCATCATTAATATTTTTAAGTTCAGTCTTTTTTAATTCATCAATTTTTGTCTGTGCTGTACCTACTGTTTCTTTCTGCTCAAGTAATGCCAGTATCTCTGAATGATAAATTGACAAACCAAGGGCATCTAATACTTCCTTTATTTCTGACATTTATTCTCCTCCTTCCTGTCTGAATAAGTTTTTTATGTAATCTTTTGAAATAACCTCCACTGTTTCTCCTACCTTGACATACTCATTTGAAGACGTATTCCACACAGATATATTTCTTTCTGCCATATTCACATACAACTCATTATCTTTACCTTTAGACGGTAAAACATAACTCTTAACAAGATTGCACTGTTCCTTTCCTGTAACCTGCACCCACTGATTATCATAAAACCATAGAATTCCTGTTTTTTTCACAAAGCAAAAACAGGTTGAATCTGTTTCATAATCTTCTCTTTCTTCATCTGTTTCAAGAATGTTTATTTTGTTATAGAATGTTCTTTTCCCATTTAAGTCAAGAACAATTCTCCCCTTATCTTTTACAAAAATAAGTTGTCCGTCAGTTATGGATATATCCTGTAGTTTTTTCTGTTCTGTTGCAACTATTGATAACTTATGTTTTTCCATCCATATTTCACTCCTTATACTTCTGTAATGAAAACTGCTGCGCTGTCCTTAACTTCCTGAATTATTTCCTGTTTATCCTCTTCGGTAATAACATAATCCTGACCGTTAAATTTTCCACTGTCCGCATCTTTCCTTATTGATTCCGCTATCTCCTTTGTTTCCTGCATTATTCCTTCCACCTGTTGTCTGAAACTTTCTTCCTCTGGTTCTGGAACTATATCACCCGGTCTTGCGCGGGGAATAATAGGGATAGTTATTTTCTTTTTAGTTGTTTGCGAATCTTCATTTATATATTGAACATACGCTGTAATTTCCAATCCTTCTGCAATTAAAAAGTCAGGTATGATAACCTGACTTTCCTGAATTATTCTGTTTGAAGTTTTTTCTGAATTACTATTTGAAAACTGTACTTCTGCTCCATCTGGAACATTAATGAATTTTAAAATTTGACCGGTATCATGTTGAAACACCGCTGGTGTTGTGACTTTGATATTGCTGCCAAATTCAATAGAAATAATATTTTCTTCTTTTGATGTACTATTCACTGATTATACACCTCCTAACCTTTCTTTGAGTTTAGCCACTTCATTTTTTACTTCATTAATTTTGTCACGCATATTTTGTCTTTCAATGTGAAGTTGCTCTATATCATATTCTAATTCTTTGCCTATTAAGCTGTTTTCGTAAGATTTAATAATTTTATAATCTGATTCACTTAATATTCTTTCTAAATCAGCCAATTCTTCATTCTTCTGCATTAATTCTTTTTCTACATTCTCATGTTCTTCGATCATTTTTAATTCTTCTTCTGTAGCTTCTCGCTCTAAACCATCTTCAATAATTATCATACTTACTCCTTCTTTGCAGTATATTCGTCCTTTAAGGATGTAACTCCTGACATTGTCTTTTCAAATACAACCGAGTCAATCTGTTCTCTAACTGTAACAGGATTTCCATCAGAATCTGATGACCACTTATCTACACCAAATGTAACCATATCTCCCGGTTCTAAAAAAGGAAGTCCCAGCGAATTTAATTTGAATGGTCTGTAGACTAACGAGCCATACTTTTCAGGAGCATCAATAAACTGGTACAACCGTTCAGCAGACATCCATTTCTTGAAAAGTGGATTCAATGTAAAAGATACTTTATTTGAATTAGAACTTCCGTAAAGCACATTGCTACCATCTTCATCTGTAATATAGCGACCTGTTAAATTAAACTTATCATCTTCAAGTTCAATATTTTCTATCTCATATATAAACGATAAATTGATTTTTCCGTTTGGATGATATAACAAATTCTTTGGTTTCCAAAAGTTCTTTAGCACATTGCCTGATAAATCCCATTCCTTCGAAAAAACTTCTCTTGCAGTATATAATGTAGCCTTAAATGTTTTCCAAAATTTCTCATTAACTTTTGACACCACAATTGAATAAGAATTTGTAATATATTCATTTAGATATATAGTTTGACTTTGCTTTATGTTAATGCCACCTAAACTAATACTTACGCCTAACTCTTCTGCTAAATCATTATCAAACTCAAACACAATCTTCCAATCATTGTTTAGTTGTCTGGGTGGTAGGTATTTATAACCTCCTCTAACATTCATAAATTCCAAAACTTCTGCTCCATAATATGGATATGATGATTCTTCATCTATAAATTGTAGGTTACTCAAATCTCTTTGGCACTCATAATACCTTGTTTCATTGTATTCGTTTGTGAATTTAACTACATCTCCAGCTTTGTATTCTGTTCCGCTTTCCTTAGAATATTCGCCCTTATAATTTGAATCTTCTACTGCCGATTTTTTTAATATTTCTATATATTTAATTTTTTCATCAACAGGGTCTAAATATCCATCTACTAAATTGCCATTACAAATCCACTGTAGCATTTGCTGTCCTGAATATTCTTTTTCTAGTTTTCCAATAGTAAGCTGTGAATCATCATTAAATAACGTGGTACTTTGCTGAGTAATTCCTAAATATTTACACACTCCATCTCTCAATGTTTTAAAAGTAGGTCTGTTAGGATAATAGTTCGATAATCTTTGTATATATTGTGTTCCAAGTAATGTTCCATTAATACTTGCAGTATATACATTAGCTAGAGTCATTCTTTTGAAACTTGGGAAATCATAAGTACGTTTAAAACGATAGTAATATCTAACTGTTTTGCCATTTACAGTTGTGTCTTCATAAACTACCTGATTTGTCTTATATTCTATATTTTGAGTGTATTTTCCCTGATAGTCATACAATTCAATATAACCTTTTCCATTGCTGTCCACAGTATTTATTAAACTTTTTATAGATGTACTTTGAAAATCATACAATTTATCGTAGGCTGTCAAATCCTTATAGCGTGGATCAGATGTTTGTTTTATGAAGCTTTTGATTTTCCCTCTAAAAATAACAATATCCTGAGTATTAGATGTATCTATGTAACCATATAATTTTTCACAGTAATCTAACTTAGTTGGGTAAAGTTCGTACTCCATAAGAGTTGTTAGTTCGTAAACTCTTAAACTGTCTAAGAAATCTACCAAAACATCCCTATCATCACATTTTACTTCTGAAAACCATCCCTCTAGTGAATTTCCATATGAATCGCTTTTCGCAAAAACTATGTCTTTATTGTCATAATTTGATGTCAAATTATTAATGTGTCCATAGTATGATCCATTTTTATACCATGTTCTAACAAACATTGATAAGCCTTCAGGAACAACTTTTGTTCTTTCTATGTAAACTCCCACTAACCTTTCAGGGGACCTACCAGGAAGTGCGTACTTTGAAGCTGATTCTTTATATTTCCATTCATTGAAATTAACTTCTGTTCTTTTCAATAAACTTGATCTTGATGTTGATATAGGTGTTTCGTTATATTTATAATACTCTCCGTCAAATTTGACTATATCACCCTCAACATAATTCACTCCTTCCTGCCACTCACCCTTATAGTTATCATCTTTTACACTTAAAGATACTACTATATTCTTATTCGTAATATCGTCATTTATATCAAAGGTAGTAACTTTAAATTCTGTAGCAATGCATCCCTGAACCATCATTTTTGAATCAGAGCATATAGATCTTAACAAATTCATGCTATCTTCTTTTATATTATCGTTTGTTATGTCTTTGATATTAGAATCATTAGGGAAAGATATTGTCAGCTTTTTATTTACATTATGTTCCGTATAAGCTCTAATAGTATCATCATTTACATTTAACATATCTTCCTCCTTAATACTCAATTAATGTAATTTTAATTGGATTATACAAAAGTTCCTTACCAAAGCTGTTTTTTATAGTGTAATCAGTATCTGTAATATACATATATGCCTTTTGGTATCTCAAACTTTCTGTACTCCAATATGTAACTCGAACCTTTCTCTCTCTTGAATTAACAGTTCCTATTGCAATAATACTGGATATTTCTTTATATTCACTTAGTAAAAGAGGTGGTGTTTCAAATTCTATTTTTGTTTTGTAATTTGGAGAAGTTTGTCTAACAAGATAATTATCAGCGTTTCTGTATGCTTTTAATTCCGTCCTCTGATTATCAGTGGAGACATAAGATTCACTTTTAATATATTTCATTGGAAAAACTGCGATTCCAAACTTAAGTAAATATCCTTTATATTCTGCCATAATCCTATACCTCCACTAATTAATTATTCCAAACCGGTCTACCGGTTTTTCTCTTTTCCTGAATAACTTCCTGCTTAACCATATTGAATACACCCTTTGAATTTTGTTGTACTACTATTTGAATAGTTACACCTGAAAGAGCACTTAACAGTTCCTGATTTCCTATTCCGTTTTCCTGTTGCACTTCTCTTAAGCCCTGCTTAATAGTTTCAAGTGGTGCTTCAATGTTAGTTCCATGTTTCTGATCACCCACCATTGCAAGAAATGGAGCATTTGGTTTTAATACTGCACCATTAGCCAGCTTAGGAATTTGTGGCACTGCCAATGGGTTTTCATTCCACAATTTCTTAAAAGGATGCCATTTCATAATCTTTACATCTCTTATCATATTAAGCATTTTATTAATGGCATTAAACGGTTTACTTATAATAAAATTAATTCCGCTAATAAGAGCATTTACTACAGTCTTAAACACAGATGTTATTCCTTCTTTTATTCCTGTAAATACTTTTCCACCCTTGCAAAATACATCTTTCACTGCTTTCCATGCACCACTAAATGTATTTTTAAACCAATTTCCTACGTGTGAAAAAGCTCCCTTGATTCCATTCCACACCTTAACAAAAAATGCTCCCGGATTCTTCCAAATTTCCTTAATGGATTCAAGTGCTGAAAAGAATGATTTTTTAAAGAATTCTCTTACTCCTGATGCTCCCGCAAATACATTCCTGATTAATTCCCATGCTTTTTTTAGAATTGTAAAAATACCTGATGCTACATTTTTTATGACGGATGAAATTTTGCTACAAATTGCAATTATTATACTTTTGACAAAATCCATTGCAATTTTAATAACATTCTTTATTCCATCAAAAACACTGCCAAATATTTCCTTTATTCCATCCCAAGCCTTTTGCCAATCACCTGTAAATATTCCAACAATGAAATCAATTATTCCGTTAATTACATTCATAAGTGTTGTAATAGCTACACTTATAAAACTAATAACAGTTTTCACTTTTATCCATATAAACTCAATTGTTGGACCAAGTTTTGCCATCATATTCTGTATAATCCATCCAATGATAGGTGATAAAAAGTTAAACAACTTTCCTGTTGCATCAATAATTCTGCCAATAAATCCTACTACACTTCCTACTAACGGCTTTATGTAAGTATTTAAAAGATCTGATATTCCATCTGCAACTCTATCAAAAACAGGTGCAATATACGATTCGTAACCATCAATAACATATGACAAAATTGTTGATAATCCGGAACCTATATTGTCAAATGCAGGTTTAACATATTCGTCATAATTGCTCTGTATAATTTGAAAAACTCCCTGAATATACTCTTTTATTCCACCAACAACTTCCTTAATCGGTGCAAGAGTATCGCTTATTGCATTTTTTATTTCATCTTTATTTTCAATAATTGGTGTAGTAATTGCTGATAAAACATCTCTTCCGATTTTTTCACACAGAACGTACAATTCTAATCCAGCAGTTGTGAATATTGCTAATATATCAGCTACAATCTGCTGTGCATCATCACCTTCAAACACTGTAAATATATCTGCTATAGCTTCAAAGAAATTGCCCCATATAGTGGCTCTCTCGGATGAAATATTAAATATCTCTACTAATTTAGTTTTTATAAAATCTTTGTTTTGGTCAAGGAACTTATTAACTCCACCAATCAACATTGTTGCAATGCTAACTCCAATGGATGCAATTGAGCCTAATATTCTACCGAAATTATATATAATGGTATCTACCCAATTACTTGCAGCGTTTACTACTTCCGGGTCAGTAAAGATCTCTTTTAAATTACTTCCTATGTTCTTTAGATAACCTAAAATCTTATCAAAGCCATCACTTTTAAAACCAAGACTAAATCCTGCTCCAAATAACTTTGCAAGTTTTTTGAATTTATTTAATACAGTGGATAATAACTTATCCATCTTTCCTAAAGCACCACTACTTGCATCTATACCTTTTGTTGCGTCAGACATTCCTGCAATTGCACTGGCACCACCTGAACCTGAATCATCACTATCTGATGAACTGTCTTGTTGCTTTACATTTAACTGGTCAAAACTTGCAAGACTTTTCGCAGCTTTAGCAGCTTTCTTTGTCGCTTTAGTAAGATTATTTACTCCTGATGTTGCACTATCAGAATTATCTGAAGCTTTTGCTAATTCATCACTTGTAGTTTTAACTGATGATTCTTCACTTGACTTATTGCCTGTTATCATATCTGTAAAAGATTTAAACGCACTAGCTAAAGCACTTAATTTTCCGAGTAATGTATTGATTAATTTTAAGACCAGTGTAAATACATTTATTAATCCTTGTCCTATACTAGCTTTTAAGCTATCCATCTGTAATGAAAGTATTCTTGTTTGGTTTGCCCAACTATCTGATGTTCTTGCAAAGTCTCCTGAGGCATCAGCTAACTTACTCTGTACAAACGAATATCTTAATGCAACTTTCTCCTGCTCTGACATTTTATCAGTTGTCTTACCAAATCCATTTTGTAACGCATACTGATCTAATGCTGTTTGTGTCATTACAACACCTAAATCTTTTAGGGATTCAGTCTCACCAGTGAATACTGACTTAAGCTTTGTATAGACTTCATCCTGACTAATATTATAAAAAGATGCAACGTCACCGGATAATCCTGTTAAAGTTGTACTCATATCTGCTGCTTCTTTTTCAGAAAAGCCAAATGATTTTGACATAGAGCCAAATGTACCCGCATATCTTTTAGCCATTGTTTCTGATAAACCAAACTGCGTAGCTGCGTTCTTTGCGAATTTATCAATTGTTCCACTCATCTTAGGAAAGGCTACATCAACTACGTTTTGAACTTCAGTTAAATCAGAACCAAGTTCTATACACTCTTTTCCAAAATCAATAGTCTTTTTAATTGCAAATGCTCCAGCTATTGCTGCACCAACTTTTTTCGCAACTCCCATAAGTCCATTCAATTGTGAATTGACACCTTGCGAGTTCAATTTCAAGTCAAGAGCAACTGTTCCCACGCTTTGAGCCATATATTTTTCCTTCCTCTCCTAATTTATTTAAAAACAATAGCTTCTGAATTAAGTCCTGCCATTTCAAGAAATACCTTTTCAAATTCTATTGTGGCTTTTTCTGCCTCTCTCTTATCCATTTGCTTAACATTTCTATTTCTCCAGTCACTTCGAATTTTTCTCTGTTCAGCAGTAAAATTTTTAAGCATGTCCTTATCATCTTCTGCCCTAATTGCAACTATTCTTCCAAGAATTGTATCAGGACCTATTCCCACAAGCAGGCTTCGAAATTCACTCCATTTCATTTCTTTTATGTCGGCAATTCTTAATCCATACTGTGTAGTAAAAGAAGCCACTATTAAGTCAAAATCATCAATCAAATCATAGAACGGATCTACTCCCCCGATTCTTCTTCCTCATTACCCATAATCACAGAAATAGTTGTCATTACAACTGTCTGAAAATCTTTAAAGCTCAGCTTCATATTCATTAACTTTTTATGAGATTCCTTAGTGAATATAATTTCACACATTTTAATTACATCCTCTGCTGTTGGATTATCAGATACAAGACCTAACACCTTTAACATATTTTCTGCTGACGCATCAGCTTCAAGTTCTGCATCCTTAATCTTAATCTTTGGGTTTTCTTCAAAATCTAATTTATCTGTTATATCTACTACTTTTGACATATTAATTCCTCCTAAAAAAATAGAGCAAGCTAACACTATTGCTAACCTGCTCTTTATTATTCCAACAAATTAAATTGCCGGTGTAATTGTTGGCTTTCCGTTTGACATTACATCAAATTCCAACGGTGCAACATTTGTACTATCTGCTGCTCCCAATGCTGTAATATTAAATACAGCCCCCTCAATAAGCACTTTTGTACCATCAGGGAATGTCCACTGAAAAATTCCTTCTGCATCTCTTCCGTTTTTAAATGATTTACTGGCTACATAATCATTACCTGCATCTCCAACATTTCTTTTACCGGAAACTGAAATAGTCATTCCTTTAGCCGTCATTAATCTTCTTATCCAGCCGTCTGTATTCATTGGAGTCCATTCTTCAACACCATTGTCAAATGAAACTGAAAAAGATTCCATGTCAGCAATATCAGATAAACTTGACGAATCTGCACCTACCTGAAACTGATTCTCATACACCGGATAAACACCTGGTTTCTTTGCCATTTTATTGCTCCTTCCTATATTTTGTAATAAATATTCAATTCAATTACCCTTTCATATATTCCCTTATCATCAGTACCAACATCAATAGGCTCTGATGATAACATTTCTATGTAGGGTATTTCTATATTGTTAATAACCACATCTCTTGATTCACTTATTTTTCTATAAAGGTCATATGCCTGACGTTCTGTATCGTTTGCATCATTATTCCAATGAAGCAGTATTGAAATAGGCTTTATATCGTAACTCTCCAAACCGCCTATACATTTTCTAGGTGTTCTATTAGCGTTTAACTGATAAACACCTATAGACTTATCCAACTTATTATCCAGCTTTCCCATATAATAATGTTCAGCAAGATTAAATTGTTTAAGCCAATCCTTAACATCATTTAAAAATAACATTATAGACCTCCGTTTCTTCTATACAGTTCTTTGAATGTTTCAACTGCAAAATTTTGCTTTTTGCCTTTTGGAAGATAGTCCTCAAACCATTTTCCACTTGCATTAGCATTTTCTGCAGTATTAAAATTATATTCCGGATGGTAATATAATCTTCTCGCATACGGGGTAGATGATACGATTTGAACTTCACCTTTGCTACTTCCATCATAATCTACAAACGTAGCAGTATTTTGAAGTGTACCTTTATCAAAAGGCATTATTCCTGCCTGTTTAATATCTGACTGTATTGCATCTGCAGTTTGTTCTAACGATACGATTGCAGCCTTATTCAGCTTGTTAATTACACCTTTATTCAATTTAATTACTGATTTTGCATTTAACATCTAATTCAACTCCAATACTGTAAAATTAACTGTCCCATCAGGATTTCGTGACTTTGTTCCTTTATAAATTGTTCTTTTAACTCCATGAACTTCAACATATCCACCACTTATAATCGCCTGTCTAGGACATATATCACCATTAAAATAAGCTTTACCTGATAGAGTTACAATCTTTTGTTCAGCAGTTAGTTTGGTGTACGCATTATCCTGATAATTACACTTTAATTCTTCATTACTAACGATAATTGGAGAACCGGTTTCTGATACACCTTCACCATAAATTACCACTGTAATATCTGTTTGACATATTCTGTCTGGAACTAATTTAGGATATTTCATGCTATACACCTACCAATCTGCAACATAAACCTGTTTGCTCTAAAAGTGAGTACAAATCTCTTTGAATTGCAACTCCACTTTCAATGTGAATATTCCATGTACTACCAATACTCATTGATACTCCATTTATAGAATAACTTGAAAGTACAGATGAAATTAAATCTTGATTTTCGTACTCAAAGTCTGCCTGTCTACATACAACCTCGCAGATAATTTCTTTTTGAAACTCTGTCAGGTTATCAAATCCATATTTTCTAATTCTGTTATAAGTCAGTGAATCAATGTGTCTGCTTGCCTGTCTTAATTTATTAAGCACATCCTCTTGTGGAATGCTTTTTAAATCAGACAATTCCAAATAGTCATTTATGTTAGCATAAGGGGTATAAGCCATAGGCTCACCCCCTATTCAGCACTTTTGATTTTCTTGATAATTCCATCTTTTGATGTGGCATTACCTAAATCAATGTTGTGCTCTGTAGCATAGGCTTTTAAATCCTCAATTTCCATTGAAGAGTATTTATCGCCTTTAACTTTTTCAAGCTGAGACTTTAATTCGTCTCTTTCCTTAACTACCTGCTCATATTCAGAGTATGGAACTGTAGCTTTAGGTGAACGCTTTAAAATTTTTCCTTCTTCATCAAAAATGTCATATCCCATTGAAAGGTATGATTCCATTTCAATTTCAGAAACTGTATAAACTTTATTGTCTTTTCTAGCTGTCATTCCTATTCTCCTTTCTAAGCTGCTGCTGTGTGAATAATACAACCATCTTTTAAAAGTTCATCAATGGCGAATGTACCGTTGAACTTTCTGTTCTGGTAAACATAGTTGTCAGCAGTTCTTGAATCTGTTCCCGGTGTAAATACCGAAATATAGCTATACTTATTTCTAGATACCTGACATTCAGGATCGATTAAAATATAGTCCATCTGAACAGCAGAACCATCTGCTACGCAACCATTTGTAAAGTTATAAGCACTCTTAAATCTTGCTGATGGAACCTGCTTAATCATTCCAATATCATCAATAGAGTGTACTCTTCTGTCAATTCCTTTTGCTCCACTTACTTCAAGTGTTCTCTGAACACCATCTGCATTCTTAAGTAGCTTATAGTAAGCTGGTGTGCAATAAAGAATTACTCTGTCAAGTGGAACACCTGCTTCTGTCATTGCTTCAAGATTATCGTCAAAATCTGAAAGAACATTAGCTGTAGTTAAAGCTTCTGTTTTAACTTTTGCTCCTACTCTCTTAGCTTCTGTGTAAAGCTTACTAAATGTGTAGCAGTCAGCTTCAGGAATAGCCTGAGTTGTCTCAAATCTTTTCTGAATATTAGCAACTGCAACTACCATGTTAGTTTCATCAATGTCCATTGGATCAATAGCAAACTCAATATCTCTATCATGATCTAAAGTCTTTACTTCATAATCATTTGAATATGTGCCTGCATTAAATCCTAAATTGTTTCTTGAATGGTCCTTATAACCACTTACAGATAATTTAGGAATTTTTAAAGTTTTTCCATTCACAATCTGAATGTCTGAATTTGAATTATACAGGTCTACAGAAATCTGTGCCTGACCATATAATTCTGTTAAAATGTTTCTGAAAATTTCAGCATACTGTAATACTGCCATGTATTTCTACCTCCTATTTTTTCTTTATTCCAAAGATGCCTCTTAATAAGTCATCCTGGTTTTGATTTTGATTGTTGTTTGGAGCACCAATAGGTTTAAAGCCCTGATTGTTGCTTTCTCCATTTCCAGCCGGTTTTAATGCTGGAACATCTTCTAACACCTTGTTGATTGCAGCTTTTACCTTTTCTGCATCAACTGTTCCATCTTCTCCTGCCACATCCTTAAAATCAGCCATTTTGATTACATAAGGAATTGATTTTGAATCAATACCTAATTCCACAGCCTGTAATGTTGCAGAATTTTCAATAATCAGCTGTAAGTTTTGGCTCTGTACCTGTGCTATTTGCGACTGCATCCCTGCAACATCCGGTGTATTCTTTGCTTTCTGTTCCTTGTAAGCATTAATTGCCTGTGTCACTTCCTGCTGGGACATTCCCTGTTGCTGAAAAAATGACTTTAGTGCTGACTGCTCTGCTCTTGCAGTTCTACTATTTACAATTCCATCAAGCTGTTCCTGAGTGTATGTTGCACCCTGGTTATTGTTTCCAGTATTTTGGTTACTGTTACCTTCACCGGCATTATTGTTTGGATTGCCGTTACCCTCTCCGCCTTCTCCTGAACCTTCTGCAAAAAACTGAATGTTCATAGGCATTTCCCCTGTTTTTCTTGTTCTAAATTTCATTACATATATTCCTTTCCGTTTTAGCTCGTCAGCATATTCCGAGAGTTTTAAGCCATCACGTTTTGGGCATATAAAAAGCACCTACTTATTTGTAGATGCCTTCGGTTCGTCTTTTTCAACTACTGCGCCTAGTTTTAATAAATACTCTTTACGCTCTTTTGTTTTTGCCTTAACCTCATCCCCTGCTTTTACCAAAGTAAGGTTGTTTTCCTTATCATAGAAATCAATCTTGGCTATTAACATTTGTTACCTCCTATTCCTTTCTTATTTTGTTGCATAAAAATACCACCTAGTAAAAAACTAGATGGTATCTATGCCATTGGCCATTCTTTCATTTTTTTCATTTCTTCTTCAGATTTTTTTATTGCTTCTTCAATTTCCTCTGGACTTCTGTCTGTTTTTACAATATAATCTCTTTCCTTAATTATGCCAGTATCTCTTTCCATTCAATAAGCCCCTCCTTTGAAAGTTCTTGTAATGCCTTTTCTTGCGCTTCTAATATAGGTAAATTATAATTTTTCCCCATATATTTGTCAACTTTATTATCTAAATATGTAGCTGGAAATGGTCTATTTCCTACCTTATATTTAAAAACTTTTAAATCATGTGTAATTACTAATCCAAAATCATATTTTCTATATCCAGCAACTACAAAATCACTACCAGTTGGCAATATATTTGTGGGATGATTGTGTATTCCTATTTTTGATGGCATTTGCCTTATCAATTCAATTTCTTCTTTATTTAATTCTACTCCTAAAATATTGTTACTATTCGTTTTAGAAAATAATTTTTTTCCTGCTTTCTTACTAATAATATAAAGATCTTCTCCATCAGTTCCATTTCTATGGGTTAGCATAGCTTTTGCATATTTTCTTAGAGAATTATTTGTTGCTGAATCATTAGTTAATTGGTTAAATTTCTTTCCAAATTCTTTCTTCATTTTAATCAAATCAACATTATTATTTCCAACTCTTTTACTATTAAATTTCCCACTTTCTGCAACCTTTTCTATATTTATGCCATTTGAGAATTCTTTTATATTATTCCATTGATTTGTTCTAGTCGCATACTTTTTCTTATTTTCTTCATCTAAAGAATAATTAGATAACCTATCAAACTTATCTACATTCCTCTGTATCAATTTGTTTCTGTTTTCCTGCTTTTCTGCAATCACAGCCTGCTTCATTTCTTTCTTTGTTATCTTTTCAGGTTTATCAGAAATTCCTGGAAAATATGTACTATGACCATCTTTGCAATTAGGATGATATAAACCTCCGGCTATTGCCTGTGACATTAATGGATAAGGACCATCACTAGCCTTCCCACCACTCCAAACATCATCAATTAATATTTTTCCAGTCCAGTTAGCACATTTAGGACAAGGTAAACCTCTTTTATGAACTACAACGGTTGATATGCCCCATTCCTGACGCTTTGCACCTTCTCCCTGTAAATATGCCCTAGTGTTTGCTGTTCTTAAAGCCATTGCAGCATAGGAAGCTATATTAACTCTGGCACCATTTTTATACTGTATGCAATTAATGCCTCTTCCTAAGTAATCTTTTGTAGCCATATCAACTGCTTTCTCGTAAGTACCAGCACCTGTATTAAAATATACCTGTGCATTGAATATTGCTTTTCTATATTGGTCATTTGCCATTCTTAGCATTGCAGTTTCAGCACGTCGCATACTACCATTTATTTCATTAAGTAATGCATCAAGTTTTCTATCATTAACACGAAAAAAAGCACCTTCAATGGTGCTCTCTGCTTTATGTGTTAATTTTGCTCCTTTTTTAATGGCTTCCAAGATTTCTTTTTCCTGATCTGTTGCTCCGGTTTTTCTATGCAACAATATGGATTTGTTAATCTTATCATTTATATCTCTAAACTGCTTATTGAATTTCTTGCTATTTTTCTGTTTATAGATATTTAAAGCCTTTAATTGTTCTGCTTGCCAGGAAGTCCAATTATAGCCTTCCTTTGTTTCTTCTGCTCTATGATGAGATAAGTTTTTCATCATAGAATTAAGTAGTTCATTTTCTATTGCTCTAAAAGCTTCCTCTACATCATAATCTTTTGGCATTTCTAATCAACTCCATTAGCATATACTCTAAATCCAGCCTTTTTAAACTGTCTTTTCAACTTCTTTACTTGTGAAACTGAACTACATTTGTCATTACGCATTTCAATCACTTTGTCTTTTTCCAAAGCATATATACCTCTTGGCACCTGCTCGCTTGCTAATCTAAGTAGGTTCATTGCCTTGTTCTTCGACATCTGATAAACTTTCTTCCCCACTATTACCTTCATTAATCATTTCTCCTTCCAACTTTAAAGCCGGTTCTTCCTCGTCTGTGATTCCCTGCTCTGCTTTTAATCTTGCTACTTCTTCCTTTTTCCATTCTTCGTCCTTTGTATCTCCATACAATTCATCAACAGAAGCTTCAACGCTCATAATTCCTTGTGTTTTTGCTTTTCCAACTGTTTCAACCTGACTTTCAAATGATGGATTAGCATATTCGCTGAAATCTATTGTACATTTAATCTCTGTTGGCATATTGTTCTGACTGATACTAACAACATCAAACACCTTTTGAATAAATAAAGGTATTTGGTCCTGCAATATATCAACTACATTTCCTCTTGTATAAAGAGTTGTTTTCTCTTTTTCTCGCTGTGCATCTGCATTATCCAACTTCTTTACATCAATTCCTAATGTGCTTGGACTGATAAGCCCCTGCAAACATAAATCCAAAGCTGTAATATATGTTGCAAGGTATGAATCGTGTGGAATGGCAGGCTGAGTAACTTCAATTTTATTTTGAGAGTTCTCTGACATATCATCACCCTTTATTATGTAAGAATTATCAAATGCGTTGGACTTAATTATTGCTCCAGTATCAGGATTTCTTGGAAGTAATGATTCAGGAATCCACTCCTTGCTTCTGCCTTTTCTTAATGCATCCATCCATTGACTCCATGCTTCATCAAGCGCATCAAAATCATCTGTCTTTTTATCAAATATTGACTGTCCTCTACCTTCCCATTTTGGACTTTTACCATACTTAATCGGATGTGCCATTATCAGGGATTTATCAAATCCCATGTCTACTAAATTACTTAAAATCGGGATAGTATTTAGTGGCACTTCGATATTGTCTGTTTCTCTGTAAAGTTTGTATCTGATGTAACCATATCCATAATGTTCCTTTAACACATACACTGTTTCGTTATGTGTATATTCTGTTATAAATACAACTTCCTGTATTCTTCCCCTGTTATACACATAATCAACCTTATCTGCTCCATAAAACTCAATAATAGGATACATGCTTATACTTTCATCTAAAGATAATTTAAAAGCACCATCACCAAGAATAAGCATTTTAGTTACTGCATCTTTCAATATTTCTTTGAAATTGTTATCCTTGGAAATATCATTCCATTCTCTTTTATCTGATTCCTTATTAAAAGAAATCTGGCTAAAATCATTGATAACTATGTCTGTAAGTCTATCAACAATTATTCCAGGTAAACCTGTATGAATTTTTCTTATTTCTCTACCAACAGTTGACTTTGCAGCCCAAAACTTCACACCATCATCACCACCGGGAATATTCTGATAAAACTGTGTTAATTCATAACTTTCACCACGATACCAAATGATATTCTTTACACAGTTTCCATCATGATCTAATAATTCTCTAATACTAAAGGTCTGTTTTGGAGCATCTTGTATTTTCAAAAAATGTCTTATTCCATCTCTCATTTTATCCATTAACCTCATTCTTTTTTAACTCCTATTTTCTTTCTGTATGGAATCCAGCTGTACTGAACAGAATTGACCATATGATCATTTCCATCTTCCGGTTCCTGGTCCTTTTCTTCTAACCAAGAATACTTCTCTAACTCTTTTATGTATTCCCTACAAGTCTCTACAATATAAAAACTTGGCTGAATGTCTTTATCATCTTTAAAGTTCATCCAACCAAGCTGTAATATAATTCTGTCTATAATTTTCACAGCTTTATATGCAGGATTAAATACATATAAGCACTGCGCATGTTCTCTCTTAAATTTGTTTAACTCTGTAATAGTTGCCGCATCTGCTGAATCAACAAATACGTGCTTTGCAATCCCCCATTCTTTTCTGTTTCTTTCTAAGAAATCATAATAGTTATTTGCAGTATCAGATGGAGCTACAAGAGTGCCTATTTCAGCATTGTTGTAAACTCTTTCATCTAAAAGAATGTATCTTCCTTTGTTGGTAATTCCTGCAAAACTCATTGAAATGGTATCAGGGCTTTTTGTTGAGTAAGCAGTATCTAATCCACTTGTATATATTTCAAACCATTCGGTCTGTTTCTTATCAGCCCTGTTTCTAACAAATACTTTTGCATCAGAAACTGTAATTAGATGATGTTTTCTATCAAATATACTAAATACAAGACCTGTTGCCTTTCCTCTAAGACCTAATATCTTGTTTTTGTACATCTTAGTTCCCACAGGAACTGCATCTATTTTGTCCTGAATATCCTGCTCTGTTAAACTGGCATTATCATAAAAAGTAAAATACCAATGAACCCAACCAACTTTTTCAGGCTCATTTAGTTCTGCCAGCAGTTCTTCCGGATAATCTTTGACATATTTCTTCAAAGGTCTACTGTGGTTGATAAACTCTTTATATACAAGCAAGTCCGGACTATCAGGATTTGACGTAGTCATCATATACTTGCATCTATGTGAGATTTCTCTTAAAAACTCCATATCAGCAGTATTAACTTCATCAATGTACACACAACCTTGCTGTGAACCTAATACCTTTTTCCAACGTGCTTTATTATCATAACCACAGACATATATTATCTTTTCACCATTTGGTGTCTGATACTTAATGTGTGATAGACCAATTCTGCCTTGACCTTTAGGATAATATTCAGCTAGACCATCAAACTGGTCTAAAAGTCCTCTTTCATTGTTGATTACATTCTTTTCAACTGTACCAAGGTCTGCTCCGGCAATAACATGATACTTAATATCACTCTTTGCTACCATAAGCATAAACTTAAATATACCTACTGTAGTTTTTCCTGCTGCAGTAGTTCCCTCAAGGAAATCTCGCTTGGTTTCCGTTAAGATAAACTCTTTAAATTTAGGTGATAATTGTAACAATACTAATCACCCTCTCTTACAGGCTTAATCTGTTCCAATATGCTGGCTATGTTATCCAATTTTTCAGCTTTCTTTTCCTCTGCCTCATTGTTTACATCTACTTTGTCTGTATATAAACCATATCTCTTGCCAAGAAGTTCGGCTGCTTTTAATCTCTCTTTCTCTGATGGTGGCTTTTCAATTGTTCTTGCTTCACTGCATCCATCTCCTATTCCCTCAACTACTAACTCACTTGAAGAACTTTCCCCTCTAAGCACTGACGTTAAATATTCAAGCACTTCCTGAGCATCTGCTGTTCTTTCATTATGCAATTCAGCCAATTGCTTTTCTATGTACTCTTTAATCTCCGGCTTATTCATAAGTCTTGAAGCAGCTGCAGCCGCAACATTATCATTCTTAACACTTGGATAAGCTTTCTTATAAGCCAATGTTTTATTAAATTCAGTATCTGATAAAAGTTCATCACAAAATTTCTGTTCTTTAATTGTCACTACAACCACTCCTTTCTACTTACGCATTTATTTTTGAACACGAAAAAAGACACCATAAGGTGCCTTTTCCGAACTATACTAATTATCTTATGGGGGAATGAAAAAATTAAAACATCAACCATTCTTAACACAATACCATTATAGCATTATGTAATGTGAACTAATATGTCCTATTGTGAACTATGCTAATTTGTTAATTTTTCTAAACTCTTCCAAAGCTCTGCCATGTAACTTTAGAATCCATCTATAACTATAGTTCATTTCCATTGCTATCTCTTCCCACTTCTTGCTCTGGCAATACCGCTTGTACAGTATCTGCTCATAGTCAGTGTTGTTTAACTTCTGTATGCTAATAATTACCTCTGCTCTAGCTAAAGCAAATTCACGCATAAGATTGTTCCAATTATCTTCCTTTTCGTTTATCTTGCATATTGTCTCAGCCATCTTGTCCTGTGCTCCAGAAGACATTACTCTCTCTTGCTGCTGAACTGCACCGGTACTTACCACCATTTCTCTCAATGTGTCTATCTCTTCTTTAAGCATCTTCATTTTTGATTCAAGATTTCTTACCTGATTAAGATACTCCTTTGCTGTCATTTCCACTGTTTTTCTTTTCCTCCTCTTTGTACTCTTCCTGTCCTAATTTATACATGCAATATCCTAGAAATACTGCATTTATTAACAAAAGTATGTATGCTATTATCACTGCTCACTCTCCTTCCGGGCATAAAAAAACCAACCACCGAATATTGGTAGTTGGTCTGTTTTCTAACTATAGAACTATTCATTAATCTTCATTCTCAAAGAGATGCTTATATTTGATATCATTACCATATAATGCTGGAAAAACTTCCTTCCAGCATCCTTCTTCCCAAAATGCCTTTGCTATAAATTCGCAAAAATGATATTCAATGGCTGGATTTCTATGACTAGCCGCTATAAATCCTCCAAATATATCTTGAATTGATGTCTCGTATTCTGCACTTGAAACAGATATACCATTTTCAATTTTATTACGCATATCTTCCATCACATCTTGAATTTGTAAATATTCATCTCTAGTTATGTTGTATTCTAGAAAAATTCTACTAACTTCAGAATTATCTAATATTAATTTTTCTCTAAATTCTAATTGCTCTACTCTTTGGGATAATTCCCCATATTTTTTGTTTAATTCTTCAATATTCATATCTTATCCTCCTATCCTAAATATTTATTGACATAATTATATCATTCCAACTACCAATATTCAATTGTCAATGTTCTGTCGCTTTTATTCTTCTTCGCTGTCTCCAGCTTGTACACTCTCGCACATTCTGCACTCATCACAAGGTGCTTCAATTCCGAATATGCACGCCATCTAATCACCTGCCTTCTCTTTCAGTCTAATTGCAAGCACAACATAATCTTTTTCTAAGCCCCATCCACTAAGCACATATGTAATCTCATATAACTTATCGTGTAAAGGGTGTTTTGTGTACCTTCTTCCATCTAGTCTGTTTCCATATTCATCAGCAACTTCAAACCTGATAAGGTCACCTTTCTGATAACCTCTATCGTTTTTTCTTATCTCGAAATTTTTATTCCCAATGATTATTTCATCTGCGAATTGTTTTAGTATTTTTAATTTGTGTGTCACTTTTTTACCTCTCTCTTCACTATATTTTTACTTTCTATAAATGCAGCCATCTTGTCTGCCATTTTATCGCCTGTTTTAAAATCTCCTACTTCGTAACATATTTGTTGACGACTATCTAATCTTGCTATTTTTTCGTCTAACTGTGCTATGACCTTATCCACGTCATAGGCTGTCGGTTGATTTTCAATAAATTCATCAATTCCCATAAATTCATAATCTTTTCTTAAATCACAATCACCTTCTAGCGATTCGTGTAATACTTCAATTAACTTATCTGCATCTATTAATCGCATTCTAATCACTCTCCTTTCAGCATTTCACCTGTTCCACCATCTAATTTATTTCTATGCATAGGTTTAATCTTTAATCTGTAGCACAAAAGATTCAATATAGAACATGCTTCACTGTCGAGTACACTATGTCCTTTTGTGTTATATATTTTTGCTATTTCTCTTGCTACTTTCTTTTTACTAATAAATCCTAAATTATTCATCTTCCTGTCCTTTCTTATTTGACTTATTCAAAATAACCTGTTGTATAATTTACTCTTATGGGTTTATCACCTATAACTTCCGTTTTTAATGACGCATCTTCAAGGGACAATATAACTGTGCAGTCATTTAGTTCGAAAACTACTGTGTCACCATCATTGATTTTTTCATCTTCACCAAACTCTCTCTTAAAAGCATCAATTAAAATTAGTAATAAATCATCCATATCTATTCCTCACTTTCTGCTAGTTTTGCGTATTTCCAAGACCTTACAGCATATTCATTATTTGCTGTCCAAGATGTAGCTCCATACTTCCACGCATAGACTTTCCCGTCTTCAAATTTAGCAAAATATCTTTTAGTCCATTCACTGCTTTCATAATCTCTAACCAGAATTGGTGTATCAACCTCAACCTTGCTCCAATCGACCTGTTCAACGTGTTCAGATTGTAGCCACTGCTCTACCTTTTTAGGACTACAAGCGTCTTGGTCCTTGAACACACAATCTAAACAGAAAAGCTCATCACACATTTTCGGCTTTCCCGTTATTGAATCGATACCTATGTGTCTAATTATTATTTCCTTTAATTCATCTTTGTAATATTCAATATTAAGCATAATATAATATCCTCCTATTTTTAAAATTATTAGCTGAATCTAGTGTAATATCTTATATGTATATGCATATTCTCCTTTATGCTTCGAAATTAAACTCATCAGATGAAATCTTGATGTTGATAATCTTCTGATAAATATCAACATACATTTCATCCTTGTCTCTGTTGTATGTAACTTCCGCATACTTGTTACCCATTGGCTGTCCCCAAATGGTACACTTGTCATTCCTCTCACTCCTTAACATTTCTTAACATTTTTTTAAATCCTCTATTGTCATCTGCTTTGCTGGAATATCTTCCCATTCAACTCCTATATAATCCAAAACTTTGCCCCATCCGTATTTTTCTCCTGTAGCTTTATCTTTGCAACATTTGTACATCCAAAACTCCCATTCTTTAGGATTTTCTTCTCTCAATCTATCGAATCTGTGTGGTCTTTTTTCAAGATGTATTCCAAATCCACACATTGAGCATCCGGTTCTTTGAGCTTTTGTTGTTCTTAGTGTTCCATCTGGTTCTTTTTCAATCACACCATATATTTCTGGAATGATTGTTTTAAGTGGTTCATATGGAATTATCTTTCCTTCCTTATTTCTGCTATAAGGTTGTTGCATATATAATTGTTCAAAAATGTCTATATGCTCTAAATACCATTGATTCATTTCTAAGGCTAACTTCAATATGTCTTGCCTTAAAAAGATTGCAAATGGTGCTGATCTGATGGTTGTCTTGCCATAGTAATTACATCCATGTTCCACAAGAGCTTCTTCTCTCTGACCACCTTCTGATGCCATCATTCCAAGATATGCATGTGAATTATGCTCTTTTGCCCAATCATCACAAGGCTTTTCCTTTAGGTAATAGCAGCAATCGTTTGATACTTTAAAATCAGGTTTGTTATAATTAACACCTTCATTCTCATTTTCGTAACCACCAAATAAATTCAACCATTTTTGTGGCAATTTCATTCTGCTATTCTTTGCAAAATGTCCTAACTCTCCACATTCTCCTGTTATAATTGCATGTCTCACAGTCTTATTCTTATCTGTAGGATTTTGAAGTAACTGTATTTTTCCTGCAATACGCTTACTTATTACTGGAAAACCAATATTGTTTAATACATCAACCTTTGTCTTGTATGATTTAACAATTTCTATACCTAATGCTTTGTGTACTTTTTGAATACTTTTATCTTCAACTCCCGATACAGATATTCCCGGTACATTTATTCCTATGCTTTTAAGCCATATGTATAGCGTAATACTATCTAAACCACCAACAGATACATGAGCATTAAGTCCACGTTCATGCATTTCATCATAAAACTCCCATGCTATACCTTTTTGTCTTGATAACTTGTCCTCATATGCAAGATTCTGCTTCTCCGTAAATTCTCTTTTTTTGTCTTGCTTTGCTTTCTTCCATGCATTCTTTACAAAATCAGGAGCATCTTTTGTTACATATTCATTTTTCTCTATTAAAAATTCAAATTGTCCTTCCATTTCTTCCAGGAGTAAGAATTCTTTTATGTGCGCACAACTCTTTCTCCTTTCGATTTTTTTATTTAATTACTGTTCTCAAGTCTCTTCTTTCAGTCTCCATGTCAATTCCACATTCTTCTGCAATTATTTTTACCTGCTCTTCCCAATTGCTGTAATCCTCTGCAATACATTCTGCTTTCAGGTCAAATCTTTTAAACATCTGCTTTATTCTTTTGTTACCAAAACCAAATTCATCATGCATTGTTACAGCCATAAGAATTTTTATGTATAAGATTGTGTTATATTTAACATTGTCACTGAATTTATCTAAATCTGCCTTAGATACCCTTAAAGGTAGATCTATCGCATTACGCATCTTCAAATCTTCTTCCAATGCATCTATTCCCTTTTCCTTGGCAAGCCTTAAAGCATAAGCCATTCCTTCACGTCTCGCCTGCTCCTCTTTTGATATTTTTGCCATTTTTCTTTCCTCCAACTTTTAATTCATTTGCATATGGTTTAGACCTGAATGCTTTCACAGCATAACTTCTCGGTCTTCCAAAATTAACGAATAAATCTTCTTCATGCGTTAATATGTGTCCAAATGCTTTTTCCGTATTTCTCACTAACGCTGTTCCTCCTGCTGGCTAGTTGCCTAACTGTTTTCTTTTTAGTTCCAGCTCTGCTCTTTCCCTTGCGATTGCTCTCAACTGTTCTTTGTCTTCGTATGATAAAAAATCTGCCATTTGAATCATAAACTCCTGTCGGTCCAGTTCTGCAATTCTATTATTTATCTCTACAACCACGTTAGAATTAAATCTGTTCATTAGTTTTTCCTTTCTTCATATCGTCAAACATCTTCCGGTTATTTAACAGTGCCTGCTTTTCCAATGCATCATGATCATATTCACGTTTCTCAAATGCAGCAAAGGTGTTTTTCTTTGTGTTACGTTTAATCGGATAAAATGTGTTCCAATCTCCTGCTATTGCATTACTAACAACTTCTATCTTCTCTTTTGTGTTTACTGCCACCTGATTTAAGCGGTCAATTAAAATCTTTAACTGATAGCCAACCACCGGTTTTCCTTTCTTCTCACGCATTATCAGATATTGCTCGAATAATTCATTTAATTTTTCATCAGAAAAAAAGCCACTGCTTTTCTTTTCTTTACTTTTATTTACTTTACTTTCCTTTTCTTTATGTATTTTCTCTACAGATAAACTTGAATTAATCTCGGATTTACCACAATTATTCTCGGATTTATCTTCAAAAAGGGTAACTTTAATATAGGATGCTGTTTCTTCTTCTTTTAAGAGCCAGTATTTACCAACAATTATTGCTTTCTTACTTGCTCTTGTCTTTACAGCTTCCTGATACCTTTTTTGTATTCCGGCAGAGGTAAGAACCTTGTCCGACTGAAAAAGTTTGCTATCAAACAGTGACCGTTCCAATAAGAAGTTTAATACCTGCTTCACCTTGTTGCTTTCCATGTTTAAATCATCTGAAATAATGTATTCAAAATCTTCATCAACAATTAGAAAGTAACCATTCTCCTTGTAAATCTCGCAAAGCAGATATTGGTATATAACTATGCCATCTGCTCCATATCTGCTTTTCAAGATTTTCACCTTTTTATCTGAGAAAAAACCAACATCAAATGGAAAGTATTCCAAACCTTTTTTTATTGGTCTTGCCATATTTTCTCCTATTGTTGTGCAGCCTTACCGTTCGCAATAAGACTGCACTTTTAATTAAGCTATAATTACAATGTCATTACTTATGTCTTGAAGTTCTCCAACAAGGTATTCCTTAATTCTTTCCTTAGACTGATTAATCCATAAGCCACCATCTGCCTCAATTAACGTAAATTCAGGCACACTACCTGAACCATCAATTCTAAATACAAAATTAGATGACGGCTGTTCAATTTCAAGGAATGTTCTGTATGGAATCAACTGTACCGGATTAGGGACTATAACATCAGTTTTACTAGCTACGCCCTGAGTAATCGTAGTTTTCTGCGTTACACCATCATCACCATAATTAGCTGTAGTCTTTGCTTCAATATTGCCAGCCACCTGCATAATTGCTTCAAGGTCTGGTGTTGTCACAAATTTTGACTGAAGTTCCAATATGAATTTTTCCTGTTCTACCCACCTGTTTGCTACAAAATGTGGCAAATCAGCTTCCACTTCCATAAGTAATTCTCTATTTCTTTCAGCATTCAATCCCGAAATCAAACTAATTCTTGATGGTGACTGAATATGGATAATCATCTTCTTTTTAAGTTCCTCTGAACAACCCTTTATGTAATCAACTAATGCAGTAAGTGTGGATACTGTGATTTCACTGGCCATTGATTCTTTGTCATATCTGGTCAAATTCTTATTGCAATATGTTTTCCCATCAATTTCAACAATCTTTGGTTCCATAGCTTCTTCTTTTAATTCTGTAATAAGTTCTAATGCTTTTCTAATCATTAATCTGTACCTCCTATGCTTCTCTTGCCTTTCTTAAATCAACGATTTTGCTAGTGTTAATAATTTCTCCTGTTTCCTCATCAACTTCCTGTTCAACCACCTCATCTGCAAAACTTAATTGTCCGGGAATTTCCTTGCCAATTTCCATTGCTTCAACCTTTCCTGTTGCAAGGTCTGTACCACAAGTCATTGCTGTAACAGCTCCAAGTTCCGGTGCAAGTGATGTTTTTGTTACAACACCTGTTGTTATGAAGTTTCGTGTTTCGTTTGGCTTAAATGCCACGGTTACTGTTATCTTTCTTGGTGCTTTTGCATCCGTGTTTGGATCCTGAATATTCTTCATTACCTTTTCCATTGCCCTGTTCATCTGAACAGTAAAAGCTCCATTTGCAAACTCTTCCATATTAATGTGTTTCATAATGTTGCTACCTCCTAAATTACTCTTTAGCTTCTTTCTACTTTATATTCTCTATGCCTACCAACACACCAGCTTCTTCATTCTGCTCTGTGTACCTTTTATGTACTTCCAGTTCACAAATCTGTGTATCGTCTCCATAAGCTACTTTATTTAATGCGTCACATATAACCTTTGCTATATTATCCACATCTGGTTTCTTACATGGAAGTTCTTCTCTTGCTTCCATTAACAAACGTCTTTTCTTGCTTGTACTTTTGGGTATTTCGAAAACTGCCTCAATGTACATGTGAATAGGCTCTTTATTAAAATACCCTTCAAACCTGTTCTCTTTTGCCTGCTGAACATAACTTGTTTTTATCAGGTTTTCATAGAGAACAGTTCCCTCGGGAGTAATGCTCTGCATTCTCCCAAGTTTTGGATTATAAAATGTTCTCGCCCTTGCCTTTCCCTTTGGTGGGCCCGGAACCTTAAACTGCATTTCCATTCTGTATCTCCTTTACCCTTCTTCGTGTTGCCAGCAAGGACCAGCCAATTCTTTTTAGTCTGCTGTCTTCCTGCTTAAAATACTTCACTACCAAATCATCTTCTTCTCCCTGAATTGGTTGGAAGTATCCTTTTCCGTTTGAAAGATTCAATATAACCGTATTTCTTCTTGCCAACGATATTGCTTCTCTTACGTCTCTATCACTTAATCCGGTTACTCTTTCCAACTGTTGCCTTGATATGGCATTTTCTTTACCAGAAGGAATGTAGTCAACTATCTTTATACTTTCTTTCAATTAACCAACCTCCTTTCCTGCCTGCTGTAAATTCAGCAGGCTTATTTCGTGATTAAAATATTTTTCCTATTCCTGACTGTTGCCTGTTACTAAAAATTAAAAAATGCTGACTGTACATCCTTTTCTTCTATGTTATTTGTTGTTGTGTTATCAGTTGGTGTTTCAACTGTTACGTTACTGCTCCGTGTCTGTTCCTGCACAATTTCCTGGTTTTCTTCTGAAACACTGACTTCTTCATATTCCTGCTGTTCAACCGGCTCGTTATCCACGTATGTTCTTGTTCCATCTTCATTAATGACTGCCATGTCACTGTCAATAGCTTTTTGCATGTCAATGCTCATAATTCCCCACTTGCTGATAATCTGTCTAAGCATTGTCTTATATGCCATTCCATCAAAGTCCTTACTCCAGAAAGTCCACTTTGTTCCTTTCTTTATATCTGCTGCATAACCTTGTGAATACTTAATTGCATGAGCTTTCATCTTTTCCTTTGACCAGTACATGGCTTTCTTAAATCCGTTTGTATATTCAAACATTGCATAATAGCCAATTGTTTCTGCCTTTTCTCTCTCATTTTCATCTGCAATGAGATTTACTTCTATGTCTTCATTAAGTGGGTCGAATCTGATTAATTCGCCTTTCTTAATGGCTAACACATTTAATTTCTTATACTGTCCTGATCTGATGGCTAACTGAATATAACCTTTGTAGCCTAACTGAAACTGTGCCACCTTAATGCCTGCCTTGTTATCCTTAAACGGAACCATGTAATACTGACCTAACTGTGGACTTGGTGAAAGATTTAAACTCTCACCTAAAAGTGCAGCACTTACTATTGAAGAGTTCTCACACTCCTGCAATGTTGGGTTATTACCAACCGCACTTACTATTGAACTGATGAAACGTTGACCGTTCTTTCCACCTATTACACCATTAATCTGATTCTTTACTGCATCATTCTTAAGATATGCTGTAAAACTTGTTTCCTTACTTCTCTTTGCTAAACTGTTTGATACTGCCATTTTCATTTCCTCCTACTGTATTGGACCATATTCTATATTGTTGCTTGTTAAAAATTCCTTAAGCTCTCTAAGCTGTTTCTGTGTGCCATAAACTTTAAAAGAAACTGTAAATTTTCTCTCCTCTGTAACTGTTGCTTCAACTATCTTTGTAGCTTCAACCTCCTGCTGTGTTTCTTCCGGTTGCTGTTCCACTACTACCTGCTTACCTGCCTGAACAACTTTCTGTGCTTCTGCTTCTTCTCTGGCTTTTCGCTCTTCCATTTCAGCCTCACGCTTTGCTTCATATTCAGCTTTCTTTCTTGCGTTTTCTTCAAACTGCTGCTTAACTGATATAGCTTCAGTCATATCCAGATTCTTAAGGTATGCCTGCTTCATTTCAAACTGGTATTCTCCGGTATCAGCATTAATTACTTCAAGATCATGTCTCACTCTGTCTCTTAAATCTTCAATTTCGTTTACAATAGATTTAAAAGTTGTTGAGCTGTTTAAAAAGCTTTCCTTGGATACTCTGTCAAACGTTAAAATCTCTGCAATGCCCTCTGCTCCTTCAACAGACATTGCCTTATCATAGATTTCTTTTACCTTTTCACGTTTTTCTTCTCTCAACTTTTCGGTGTAGACTTTTACCTGAGAAGCAATATTGTCATTTGCTTCACCAATGATCGATACTAGTTCCTTAACCTGACTTTCAAACTGTGTATAAGGTTCAAGCATCATCTTCTTAACGTCTTTTCGCTTATCTTCTAAAACCTTAATGAACTTGTTTAATTTTGCTCTGTCCGCTTTTGCTTCCTTGATGTTTTCATCTGTATACACCAAAGAACCATACATTTCTGCCTTTTCTGTTATTTCTTTCTTTAATTCTTCAAAGTTCCAGTCAATCTGTTTAACTGTATTTTCTTTAGTTGGGTTGTAAATTTCTAATTCCATTTGTTTCCTCCATTAAATCTCCGGAAGAATCAGAGCCGGTTGTTTTCTCTGCTTAACTGATTTGATAAACTCATATTCTTCCTTTTTTAGTATTTCTATATCTTCTGTCACATCTTCTCTTTCAATGTGATAATCCTTTGTGATAAGTCTTATTCTTTGGTTCCAAACACTTTTAATCTGTGCTCTTAACTCCACAAACTCATATTCTGTTACCATCAGGTAATGCAGCACCTGTATGTAATAGTTATCAGGAATGTGTTCACCATCCCATTTTTCCTTGTGCATTGAACCGAACAACTCGCTGGTTTTACATTCAAATATACCTTTTCGTCCAGTTTCAATTTCTGTTAATTCTCCATCAAGTGATGCATGAGCAAACGGATATTTATCATTGAGAAGCATATTGTCACCAAAGTATTCAACTTTATATTCCGGGTGGTCTAATGCAAATATTGCTCTTATATGTTCTTCTGCCTTTGTTCCGTAGATAACATAAGGCTTGTCCGAAATATCAATAGGTTCTTTAATTCCTACCATTTCTTTCCAAAGCTCTTCATTTGTTTTGTACGGATTAAGACCTAACACTGCTGCTGCATCAGAACCACCTATTTTGCCTTTTCTTGCTTCCAACCATAATTCCTTGGTCGGAAAACTCTTTCTGGTAACTATTGCCTATTCCTCCATCAAAATCTCGTCCACTGCTCCACACAGTAGGCTTGTTGCTAACACCATTCCTGCTGAATACAACAGCTTCATTGGAATACTGTCAACACAAATCCAATTGTTGTACCACATTACAATTACAACAACGATACCAATTATCAGATTCTTGTATCTGTTTGCAACTCTGTACTTTTCCTGTAAAACGTGGTAATCTTTAGGTGTATTGTTTTTGTGAGAGCTTGAATGTAGTGGTGTATATTCAGGCTCTTCTTTTTTGGTTTCTTTTACTTCTCTTACTTCAAGTCTTGTGTCTTGTTCCATCTTTTGCTCCTTATAATTCCATACATATTATTTCCATTAGGTCATCTAACAAATTACGTTCTTCTTCTGAAATTTTTTCATTAATTTTTTTATCTTCGCTTTCTATTTGTTCTTCGCTTTTCATAGCAATTTCAATTAATCCCTTAAAAAGCCTATTTCCTAATTTTTCCCCATGTTCTTCAATCAGATTTTCTTTTGCAGCTTTTAAAACCATTCCTGTTTCTGTAAATAATAAAAACATTGGTCCTTTCATTTCTACACTGCATCCCTTTGCAACTATCATTTTGCTCCTCCAATCTTTCCAACCATATCAGTTATTTTTTCATTCGACCAACTTCTTGGTTCAGTCAATCTTGGACAATGTGTGTCCATAATGTCCTCTTCTTTTCCCAAAGGACAGTTCCTGCAACTACCTGAATACTTCCTGCATATATCACGCAAATCCCGGTAGCTGTTAATTGCTCCAATCAATTTAATCACTCCCTTCTATGAATAAAATCTTTCATTAAAATATTTAGTTGGAACCTTGCCTGACATTGTAATGTAGCCTTTCTCTTTCAATTCTGCATTCATCTGCTTAATTATCTTGTATGCAAATGAAAGACTACACTCCATTGTTTGAGCAATATCCTTTGCTCCCATAAATTGCTTCTCAGGCATATCTATCACCTCCTATTTCTCATTGCTTGAATTATTTTCACGTTCGATATTGAAAAAAATTTCATCAACCTTTACCCCAAATAAATTTGCTAATTTTACAGCATTTCGTATCTTAACCATACCAAAGTCTGCTTCCCAAGCATTATAAGTTTGTGTTGAAACTCCCAGCTTTTTAGCAGTTTCTGACTGATTCAATCCTTTTCTAGCACGTAGTTCTTTTAGTGAATACCTCATTAATTCTTCCTTTCTTGTGTCTTTTTGAAACACTTTTTTCTTCATTCATTTTGAAAACTTGAATTTTTATTTAGAAAATGTTAAAATTTTCTTACCCTGACTTGGGCAAGAAAGGAGTTGATCTTTTGACCAAACTTTTGTTTTTGCCCTGTTCTCTTAATTTGAGGTTGCAATAATGGTTAGCCAAAGCATTTAAAACTGGCGTAAAATGTAGTAATTAGTACGGCGTTACTACTCAGGTGCTAGAGTATAATACACAGAGACGGCACTCGTAAAATGCTTCACCGTACTTAATGCTCCTCTTAATCCGTCAACTAATGGGCTATTATATTTTTGCGCAGAACTAAAACTGCATAAGTGACGGAGTCCTTGATAGAAGCATTTAGCTCCATTAGATGTGGTGAAAACCTGCAAAGTACATAGGGTTAAAAAATTTAGCATTTAACTGTTAGGAATGGAGCTCCTAACAGTTTTTTGTTTGTTTTGGTAAACGTGGCTTAAGAAAAAAATCTGTATTTACATTCAATACACCACAAATTATTGAATATTCTTCAAATGTAATTCTTCTTTTTCCATTAAGTGCTAAATTTAGTTTTGGAAGTTCTATACCTGTTTGCCTACTAACAAATGCTTGTGTAATTCCTTTTTCTTCTAAGTAACTTTTTATTTTTATTCCTACTTCCAATTACAATATCCTCCTTTCTTATTTCGATATTTTCGAAACTAACTGTATAATACACCGATATTTTCGAACTGTCAATATATTTTTTCGATATTTTCGAATTTTTTATTTACATAATCGAAATAGAGTGTTATACTTTCGATTAACAGATAGGAGGTGTATAATATGACTTTTGGAAAAAGATTAAGAGAATCTAGAAAAGCTAAAAGCTATACTCAAAAGGATTTAGCTAACCTGATTGGAGCGAAACATAACTCCATAAGTGATTGGGAAAATGATAAAAATAAACCAGATCCTGACACTATCGAACTTTTATGTGGTGTTCTTGATATAACCCCAAATTATTTACTTAATTCAAACACTGATGATTTCTCACCATTAGAAACTGAAATCATAAAAAAATACCGTACACTTGACGAACACAGTAAAGAACTTATTTTAACCATCCTCAATAAGGAATATGAACATATGCTTGGTAAAAACGGTACATCAAATACTGCTTTTGCTTCATTAAAACATAATAATTTGCTTAATGCAGCACATCAAAGAACAGATATTGATATTCCAGAAGGAATTGATACATCAGAAAACGACATTATGGACGACGAAAACTTCTAGTCCAAAAACGAAAGAGGGTTAAAGGATGACATATGAAGAATTATTAATCGAAAGTGATAACCTAGGACTAATCGTGAAAGAAAAGCCTTTGGAATATCACGACGGAAGGATTAAGGGGAATCGTGTAGCAATTAGAAGCACAATTCCTACAAACACACAAAAAGCGTGTGTATTAGCTGAAGAAATAGCACATCACATCACTTCCACTGGTGATATATTAGATATGAGTAATATTTCAAACAGAAAACAAGAATATAAGGCAAGAATTTGGAGTTACAATAAATTGATAGATTTACAAGGTTTTATTAATGCTTTCGAACACCATTGTACTAACTTATACGAAACAGCAACTTTTCTTGGTGTTACAGAGCAGTTTCTTGCAGACACAATAAATGCTTATATGCATAAATATGGATGCTACATAAGGTACAAGAATTATGTTATTGAATTTGGATTTAATTCAGTAAATGTAATAATGCAATACAATTAATTTTAAGGAGGGAAAAAGTATGGCAATGATTAAATGTGTAGAATGTGGAAAGGAATTTTCAGACAGAGCCTCTGCTTGTCCTGAATGTGGTTGTCCTACAGAATATTCAGTAGATTCAAATAATGTTGCTTCTGATTCTGATGGATTTGTAGAGCAGGATTCTATTGTAGAAGATGAAACAGAAGAATCTACAACTAATATCAGCGACACAGTAAAGGATTTCGCAGGTAAAGCTTTAGCATCTTGGAATGACAGAAACCATGCCACATCAAAAGTTAATGTAATTAAGGTGGACGAACAACATAGAACTTTTCAAATTAAAGGATATATACCTAAACATAAAAGTGGCGGTGTTGGAAAAGCTTTAAAAGGTGCTTTAGCTGTATCTACATTTGGTATGTCAAGCATTATAAGCAGTAGCGTAAATTCAGCAGGTGCTAACAATTGGTATAATTTTGATGACCTGGTAAGCTATGAGCTTTTAGCTGATGATTCTGTTGTAGTAAGTGGCGGTGTAGGCCAAGCATTAATAGGTGGTTTAGCCTTTGGGGGTGCTGGTGCAGTTGCCGGTGGCATTACCGGAAAAAGAAAACAGAAGAAAAAAATCGAATCTCTTATTATTAGAGTAACCTTAAATGATTTCAAGACACCTTGCATTTGCATTCCTATTGTAACTAAAGCTGTCAAAGTTGGAACAAAAGATTATTTCCAAGCTACAACTGAAGCTCAACAGGTATTATCAATGCTTGATGTAATTGCACATAATAAATAATTATTTAAAATAAAAAAGAGCCAGCCACTAACGACCAGCTCCAATGTGATGCAATATCACCCTGAACAAGTTATATTGTATCACTTTTAGGAGCATCTGGTCAATCCGAACTACTGTTCATAGGCTGGATGTTATTTTTATACCCTTTTTAGGGGAGAAAGGAGATACAATATGGCTGTTTTTAAAGATGAAACTAGAAATACTTATTATGTAAACTTATATTACACAGATTATACAGGACAAAAAAAGCAAAAAAGAAAGCGTGGATTTAAACTAAAAAAAGATGCTATAAATTGGGAACGTGAGTTTTTACTGCAAATGCAAGGAGAACCTGATATGACCTTAAACTCTCTCGCTCAATTATATCTTATGGATATAAAAACAAGATTAAAAGAAGTAACTTATGATGGTCATAAACATTTATTAAACAATAGAATACTTCCATATCTGGGCAATAAACCAATTAATTTAATAACTCCTGCTGATATAAGGGTATGGCAAAATAAACAGATTTCCCAAGGATATTCGGATGCATACCTTAAACGTATGAACAACCTACTTGTTGCTACTTTAAACTTTGCTGTGAAATTCTATAATTTAAAAGAAAATCCATGTCATTTAGCTGGAACTATGGGAAAACGAAAGCGAAGTAAAATAACATTCTGGACCAAAGAAGAATATTTTAAATTCATTGCTTTAGTTGATGATATTACAAAGTATACAATGTTTCAAACTCTTTACTATACCGGTATTAGAATTGGAGAATTATTAGCTTTGACATACAATGATATCGATCTAGATAATGGAATCATTAGAATAAACAAAACCGTCAATTTTAAAGGTGGAAAGGTTATCTTCACTTCTCCTAAAACACCAAAAAGTAATAGGGAAATAACAATTCCACAATTACTAGTTAAAGATTTAAGTAATTATATTAAGAAAATTTATAGCTATAAAATGACCGACCGTGTCTTTCCATATACAAAAGCTATTCTTTATAAGGAACTCAAAAAGAAAAGTGAACAGGCTGGACTAAAAAAGATACGAATACATGATTTTAGACATTCACATGCAAGTTTATTAATTGATATGGGTATTAACCCATTACTTATTTCTGAAAGATTAGGGCATGAACGGGTTGAAACTACTCTTAATATCTACAGTCATTTATACCCTTCTAGATCAGATGAATTAGCCGAAAAACTAGATAAAATAATGTCATATTAATGTCACAAAAAGAAAAAGGACTTAGGAAAATCTCCTAAGTCCCTTTATTTATAGGCTATTCGCCATTATATCGTATTATTCAATAATTGT
>OFRY01000144.1_pt1 | contig 53407 bp, 45 predicted proteins | sample 1543171 | NCBI WGS metagenome assembly OFRY01 (sample SAMN04209240, study PRJEB22552) | human gut metagenome | biome: gut; material: feces | host: Homo sapiens | place: USA: Oklahoma | reverse complement strand
GATTAATGTTTTGGTCGACTTAATTTTACTAGGAAATATGTCCATTTTCTATAATCGAAAAATCATAATTTACACAAAATATTTTACACTATCGGCTTAATTTTAAAAGAATTGATATTGATTATATTAAAATAACTATTTTTTCTCTTATGGTTGTTCTGGCATTGGTTTTGTTCAAGAAAAAAATAAATGTCGGAGTATCGAATGATATTGGAATTTATTTAGACTAATTAAATATGCTTGGAGGGTTACTCAAGTTATAAAAACGCTATGTGTGTGAACACCTGGCGTTTTTTTGAACTATTAACTTATGGAATAACTCTTTGCATATTTTGCTTTTTTCTTAAAAGCAGAGATGATTGATTATTCCAATTTAGTTGATCACTTATTATAATTGGGTTGATCAAGCCTTTCAACCTTATGAATGCATAGTGTAGTAATAAATTCTTCTAGTAGAATACTGAAGAACCATAATAAGCATGCATAGAGAATAATAGGTATATGCATCATGAAAGTCATAAAGATACTTATGATTAGTAGTATGATTAAATAGAATACGTAGTAGTAAACATAATCATATCGTGCAAGAGATTTTAACTCTTTAATACTTAATCCATTCTCATATAGGAAGAAGTATTCATCCTTGTTGGAATCAATCGTCTTTTGACGATGATAGATAAGAATAATCAACATGATAATAAATATTGCACATATTAACATCAGTAGACTATTCATCATTCTAGAATTAATCTGAGTGAGGTGATCAAGATTCACATTAGAATATACTGTTAAGTGAGGATCTATATCATTGATTTGTGAAAGAATACTAGATATATATTGTGCATCATCCACTCTCACAAGTAACGTCTTTACATCATCAATCTCAAAGTATTTCCTATATATAGCTTCAGGAAGATAGAGTACATCATCTCCTTGAGAAGAAATAGTATTCTTTTTGCTTATGTAGGATGAAACATGAAAAGTATGATGGTTGATGGTGATGTCTTTACCTAAATTCTTGATTGTACGAGATGCTTTGATTGTATCACCAGTATAAGATTGTACGATTACATCATCAGTAACTGTTTCATAGAATGGAGTGATATGAATATGTTCTATTTCATTGAGGTCTCTTCTTATATCCATTCTAATAGGCTGAGTAATAGAATCATAAGCATACTTACTGTTATTTCCATAATAGAGGCGTACATCTAATAGTTTCTCTTGTATCGCATTAATCTGATGTGAATAGTATGTACGATATCCTAATATACCTATAGTCATAGAAAGAATCAAACCAAAAAGTATATATAGGATTTTAGAAGAACGTATAAGATGTTTTTTGTAATAAGATAAATAGTTTTGTGGTTTTCTAGTAATAGAAGTGGTTTCTAGTTCTTCTATTGAACTCTTTGTGATACGTACTATTTTATGATTCTGAATCTCATAGAGATCATCTGCATAATCAAGAATACGTTTATCATGAGTTGCGATAAGAACGCATACTGGATGTGTATGAATATAATCACTCAGTAGTTCTATTAATAACTTGCAGTTAATAGAATCTAGAGAAGCAGTAGGTTCATCTAAAAGAAGGAGATAAGGGTCTTTCATTAATGCAAAGGCGATAGCTGCACGTTGTCTTTCTCCTCCTGATACATGATCAGGTGTCTGATTGAGTAGATGTTCTATCTTCATGGAACATAGAATATCATTCATTCTAGTTTCGTTATATTCCTGTCCAGAGAGTAGGAATGCGAATTCCATATTCTCTTTAATGGTCATGTTATTGAATAATGTACTTTCTTGATGTACATAACCGATCTTTTCTTTCCTTGTAGTAAGAGGGTCATCAATAGAATGACCCTCCATTAAATAATCACAGGCTAAAGGGGCTACAAGTCCTAATTGATTCAATAAGGTTGTTTTGCCTGTACCACTTTTTCCTTTGATCATAGTAATGCTGTTGTTAGATAAGGTGATGCTGGCATCATCAAAGATTACTCTATCAAATGTGATAGAAAGATGTTTAATATCAATCATGATCCGTACTCGTTACCATTATTCTATTTGTAATATAGAAGACTAATGTAGTCACAACAGCACTTACTAAACCTATAACCATCTTGATTGAATTACTTACTAACGCAAACTCACTCGATGAGAATAGTCTTAAACAGAAGGAAAGAAGAACAGTTATAAATAGGAATCTAGACATAAACTGGATATCAACCATATGGATGGATTGAATCTGTTTCTCACTTAAATCAAGTTCTCTATATCTTATATATTCTCTTGATTTATTATAGAGGATTAAGAAAACAACATAGGCAATAAGACCCACAACAGTATAGATGAGAATCATCGTCTGAGTATTCTTAGAATCCTTTTGACGCATCTTTGCTGTTTGTTTGTAATCATCACTCTCTATATAAGTAACGATGTTTGGAGATATCTTATTGAGTCCATTTCTTACCTGATCTACATAACTTGCATTTTCACACTCGACTGCATAAGTTGCAGGAACATAATCAACAATATGTTCGTTTAGATCTTCATATAAACTAATTGAAACATTAGTTGTACGATATTTATTTATAATAGAGTTCGCAAAGTCATTGTTTAAGTAGACTTTAAATTCGTTGTTACCTGTGAAGTCATCCTGATCTTCATTTGATTTGATGACACCATAGATTTTAATAGATACTCTTTTCTTCTGATAAACAGGATGTCGTGTAATTACATCATAAGATTTTTTCTGTAATCCATTTTGATCACCATATCGCATAGTGCCATTATATTCAGTAGAACATACAGGTACACCTATATCCATTTTCATGGTTACAGGAAAATCTGAATCAGTTAATTCTAACGTTTTCATAAGACCTTCGCTTATATAATTTTTGTTTTTATTACCAAACTGACCTTTTATGTAACTTGCTATAGAAATATTATCATCAGTAGAATATTCTCTACCCTTGACTGACATATATGCAAGTAAATTATCATCCTCATCATTTCTTGTATCATAATTACGAGTTGGGAACTGATAATAGCTTGTTATACTTTTAACTCCTTTGATTGATTGAATAGATTGTATTTCTTGAGGAGTCATAGAAAATCCTTGATCATATTCCATGAATCTATAACCAGAAGGTAATTCGTTTCTTGTAATGTATTCCTTGCCAGTATAGATAATTTTACTAGTCAAGTTATCCATCATAGATGCTGTATTCTTGTTTGTCATATATAGTTCTATACCAGAATATAAAGTCATATTGATAATAACTAAACACAACAAAGCATATAAGAGGATGCTGAACTTTTCTTTCTTGCTTTTTACATGTGCAATTCTTTTAGGGGTAAATTCTTGTGTTACTGAGAGTGATTCACCTTTGATTTCGTTATCTTTGACGCGAGTAAATTGAAGATTCTCAATTAAATACTTGATATCTAAATAATCATCAAATTCTTTGTCATGAATAGTAAGAATAATAACACGGTCATGACTATATTCTTTTAATAACTTCATGATTGAATGTTTATCTTCATAATCTACAGAAGATAAAGGTTCATCTAATATAATACAAGGACTATTAGAATAAACACTTAAGGCTATCATGATTCTTTTCTTTTCTCCTAAGGAACAAGAATCATATTTCTGTGATAAATTCGCTTTGATGTTTAAATTGTTGAATAGTTCATCTATTGTATTTTGATCATGCTCTCTATTGTATATAGATTCTATTAATTCAAATTGCTGCGCAATGGTAAGGTCTTTTTTTAATAATGCATCCTGGTTTCCATAGAATATAGAAGTGGCATCATTTACCATAGAGTCTACATGAATCTGTTTAGAAATAATTTTTAAGAAAGTGGTTTTTCCACAGCCACTTTCTCCTGCAATACCTATCATTCCAGTAGAAGGGGCTTTGAAAGATGCACCATCGAAAAGAATTTTATTTGTTTTGTATGTAAAGTTTTTTAATTCAATCATAGAAGTTCACCTCTTTTTATAAAGGCATGTTAGCGCTAACATAATTATATAATCTGTAAACAAAAAAAACAACAGATTACTCAAAGAATGTTTTGTGATTGTATGTGTCATAAACAAACATATATAATATATGTGAAAAGGTATTCCAATTGAATAAAGGAAGGAGAATAGCTATGAAAAAGTCAATTCAATTGTTGGTGGTACTCTGTATTTTTGTAATAACGGGCTGTAAAACAAATAAAGAACGTTATTTATCTATTACAACGAGTGGATATGATAAGAAAGGGAATGTAGTAGTGAATATCTATGAATATTCATTATCTTCTAAGAAAGTGACTAAAAAGTATACTTCTTCTAATCCACTTGGTGTCTACTCTAAATCTAATAATGCTGTATACTATGTTGAAGAAGATAATAGTGGTGATTATCTGTATACTTATGATCTTGATACAAAGAAATCTAAAAAGTTGTCTGGTGGTTTAACCGCAATGAATCAGATTATTCCTATAGATAATAATATCTATGTATTAGGCGTAGAAAAAGGGCAAAGATCACTCAAGCCTTATCGTTATAATATAGAAACAAAGAAGTTCAGTAAGATTAAGGCAGAAGAGGATTTAGATTTTGATCATATGGTCTATGATGTTTTCAATCATGATTTATATCTATGTGCAAGTAATCAAAAAGAAGAAGATCAGGCACTAGAGGAAGCAAATGCGGGTAATGGAAGTAAGTATATTGCACCTAATACGCATATTTATCGTTTGAAGAATAATCAACTCAAACGTATTTATACTACAAATCGCAAGCTAGTCTATAGAATGCTTCCAATGGAAAATGGAAATCTTGCATTTACTGAAAGTGACACCATTCCAGCTTGGAATCCTCAATATCATACATATACATTAGATACAAAAACAAATAAGAAGAAAGCAGGAATTAATCTTGATGAAATTATGGATGTAATACAATATGCTTGTTTTAGTTCTTCTCATCAGATTATTCTTCTTAGCAACAAAGATAAACATCAAGGTATATATACATATGATATTGATTCAGGTAAAACTGAATTATTGTATGAATCTAAAAATGAATTGATTAATAGTTTTGAATTATTAGAATAAACAAAAATACCCACAGCTCTTAACTGTGGGTATTTAGATAATAAAAAAATAGACCTAAGTCTATCTTCTAATCGTATGGAGCGGGTGATGGGAATCGAACCCACGTAGTCAGCTTGGAAGGCTGAAGTTCTACCATTGAACTACACCCGCAAATGAAAACGATCTTTCGATCGTATGTTGAGAAATGGTGACCGGTACGGGATTCGAACCCGTGAATGCATGCGTGAAAGGCATGTGAGTTAACCGTTTCTCCAACCGGCCACTGGCGCTTGAAGAGGGATTTGAACCCCCGACCGATCGGTTAACAGCCGATTGCTCTACCGCTGAGCTATTCAAGCACTTCAGAATGCTTGTTTATATTACCATGCAGATACGCCTTTTGCAACCCTTTTTTTGAAAAAAATGCATTTTTTTGTATAGTTTTATTATGTTTAGCCGTTTTAAGCCAAAAAAATAAGATTTTGCTAGGCAAAATCTTATTCGTAGATACCACCGTGACCCCATTTTTCAAATTCAGAGATAGTAACATACTGATTTGAAGCAGGAATCTTTGTAATTTTTACTAAAGCTTTAGTAAGTTCAGAGACAAACTGTTGTTTCTGTTCATCTGCATAATGACCTTTTAAGTACAATGTGATCATCATACAGTTCGCTTCCTGGCCTTTAAAATAAATAAGCTGATTGTCTTCAATATGAATCATGAATGTATCTACTGATTCACCAGGAAATACTGTGATTAACTTTCCTACAGTAGTTTTTAATTCAACTTCCTGAGAAAGAGTCAATGTCTTGTTTGTTCGTAATGCTAAATATGGCATAGTTCATTCTCCTTTACAATTCATGCTATACCATAGTATACAACTTTTTTTGATTTATTACTATATTTATGACTTTTATAATAAATTATGATCTAAACAGCAGTGATACACACCATCTTCTGCTACAGATAAACATATATCATCCGCAATAGCCTTCACATTATCTGTTGCATTCCCCATTGCAACTCCTGTTCCTACTGCTTCTAACATCTCTATATCACTTGTTCCATCACCAAACGCAATAGCTTCACTGGGACTGAAATGATAATACTCTAATACCTTATGTATACCATTACCCTTTCCACCACCTGCTGGAATAATATCCACTGCTCTATTCCACCATGCTGTAATTTGTGCACCTTCTACATTCTTCATTAATGCATCATATTCATTCTCATATCCACCACACATGATCTGATAGATATCTTCATTCACAAATGTATCAAAGTCTTCTGATACATTTACTTTCTGTTTAGAGAATGCATAATAATCATTTAAGTCTTGATCTGTGCCATTGGCTTTACTATTATCTTTACTTGCAAGAGAGACAGATCTATTAATAGAAGATGCATTATCTATAATTCTTAATACATCTTTATGTGGGATAGGATGACTATACAAAACATGTCCTTCCTTATCAAAACAATAAGACCCATTAAAAGAAAGTATGGCATCAAATGTCACTCCTTCAAAAGTAGGCACACTTAAAGGATGTCTTCCTGTCGCAATACATACCTTTATGTTATTAGCCTGTAATCTTTGTAATGTTTCTATAGTAATATCAGAAACACTGCGTGTTTCCATATTACTTAAAGTTCCATCAATATCAAAAAATGCAATCTTAATCATACCAATCCCTCCATGAATCCATTCTAACATAAAAAGAGAGGTTTACCCTCTCTTAGTCTAACTGTTGACAGAAATCTTTCAGAACTTTATATGATTCCTCTAGTGCTTTCTGCTCATCTTCTTTCATATTTATTTCTACGATTTCCTTAGCTCCTGTCTTATCAATAATAGTAGGAACACTTAGGAAGATATCATTCATACCATACTGCCCATCTAAATGTACAGATACTGGATAAATTCTATTTTCATTGAAGAGAATAGATTTCACGATAGCTGTAGTTGCTGCCGCAATACCATAACATGTATTTCCTTTACGGTTAAAGATCTGCCAGCCATCTTCAATAACAGCATGTCTTAATGTTTCCTTAGTGGCATCCTTAGTACGTTCTGCATTATCCTTTAATACATCTTCTACACTCTTACCACCAATAGTTGCACTAGACCATGTCACCATTTCTGAATCCCCATGTTCACCACATACATATGCTGATACACTCTTTGCATCTAAATGATACATATCAGCTAAACGACAAGATAATCTTGCACTATCAAGAGTTGTACCACTACCAATTACCTGGTTCTTTGGTAAACCTGATTCCTTCCATGTAATATAACTCATAATATCTACTGGGTTAGATACAATAATAAAGATACCATTGAATCCTGAAGCCATTGTAGAATTTACAATAGACTTAATAATCTTAATACTTGGTGCTAACATCTGTAAACGGTCATGCGAATCTTTAGGCATTGGTGCTGATGCTGTAATGATGACTACATCTGCATCCTTACAATCAGAATAATCCCCTGCTTTTACTTTAATATTTCTATTCATGAAGTAAACTGACTGCTGCATATCTAATGCTTCACCATATGCTTTTTCTTTATTAATATCTATTAATACAATTTCTTCACAAAGTCCCTGGTTAATAATTGAGTAGGCAGTTGTAGCACCTACATTACCTAAACCAACAATAACTACTTTAGAATCCTTAAAACTCATATTAGTTTTTCCTCCTTGAATTGTTAATATTGTAGCACAACTGTCTGATCAAATGTATAATAATTACCAAGAGAGGTTCGAATATGAAAACAAAAGTACTATTAAAAAAGGGTGAAGGCCGTACTATTAATGCAGGCGGTTTATGGATTTATGACAATGAAATAAAAGAGATACATGGACATTTCAAGAATGGGGACATTGTGGATGTATATGCCCATAATGAGTATCCATTAGGAAGAGGTTATATTAACCAGAATTCTAAGATTAGAATTCGTTTAATGACTAGAAATATTAATCAGGAGATTGATTCTGATTTCTTACGTATGAGATTACAGAATGCCTGGGATTATCGTAAAAAAACAGTGGATACTTCTAGTTGTCGTCTTGTGTTTGGCGATGCTGATTTCTTGCCGGTTTAGTAATTGATAAGTTTGAAGATGTATTAGTTGTACAGTCTCTTGCATTAGGTATTGATGCCTTTAAGGAAGAGATTGTAGAACTTATGAAGGATATTCTACTACAGGATGGCATTACTATTAGAGGTGTATATGAACGTAGTGATGCCAAGGAACGTACTAAGGAAGGTATGGAAAGAGTTAAAGGATTTATTGGTGAACCTTTTGATCCTCATATTGATATTGTAGAGAATGGTGTTAAGTATCATATAGATGTCGCAGAAGGACAGAAGACTGGTTTCTTCCTTGATCAGAAATATAATAGACTTGCAATACAGAAATTATGTAAGGATGCAAAGGTACTAGACTGTTTTACTTATATTGGTACTTTTGCACTCAATGCTGGTATTGCAGGAGCTCAAAGTGTTTTAGGTGTGGATGCATCTCAGTTTGCGGTAGATCTTGCAAATGAGAATTCTAAGTTTAATGGTTTAGAGAATACTGTTAAGTTTGAGTGTCATGATGTATTTGATTTCTTGCCAGAATTAGAGGCTCAGGGAGAGTTATTTGATATGGTTATATTAGATCCCCCTGCTTTCACAAAGTCTCGTGCATCTATTAAGAATGCGATTAAAGGCTATCGTGAAATTAATATGAGAGGTATGAAATTAGTAAAAGACGGTGGATATCTGGCTACATGTTCATGTTCTCATTTTATGGACTATGATACATTTACTAAAACTATTGGACAGGCTGCAAAGCTTGTACATAAGAGATTAAGACAGGTAGAATTTAGAACACAGGCTGCAGATCATCCTATTTTGTGGAATGGTGATGAGAATAGCTATTACTTAAAGTTCTATATCTTCCAAGTTGTTGATGAAAAGTAATAAATAGAAAAAAACGGTAATGCTTGATTTATCTAAAGAAACAGCAGAAAATCAGAATTTGAAGCGGAGGTATGTATTATGAATATAGGATTTTGGTCGTGTATAATTTTGGTATTACTATTTCTGATTATAGGTGTGTTATTTGCGATTTTTAAGGAAAAAGCAGCAAAATTTGTTTCAGGATTTAATTCATTTTCTAAAGAAGAACAGGCATTGTATGATAAAGCTCATATCTCTCGTGATATAAGAAATCAGTGCTTTATGTGGGCTATTATAATGTTGGCAGGAGCATTATTATCCTGCTTTTTAACCCCATATATAGCTATACCAACCTATATTATTTGGTTAGTTCTGTTTTTTAGAGAAGTCCACTTTGATAATCATAAAGCGTTTGAAAAATATTTATTAAAGTAAATTCCAGGTTGTTGATAAAAAGTAAGAAAAGATGATGACTCGTTTGGTCATCATCTTTATCAGTTATAACTTACATTTTTGGCTATTTTCTCTATTTTGTCAGTTATAACTGACAAAATAGAGATTTGCATATGAAATTTAAGTTATATATGTAATATAATATGCGTAGTAACAAGGAAAGGGGGCTGAGATTTATGATTAAACGTGAACTCTATATGAAACGTATACGACCATTTATTGGGTCGAATCTCATTAAAGTGATGACTGGAATTCGTCGTTGTGGGAAATCTGTCATGTTAGAACTAATTAAACAAGAACTTATAGAATCAGGTGTAAATCCAATACAGTTTATCTCCATCAATTTTGAAGACTTAAGCTATTCACATTTACAGACAGCCAAATCTCTTCATGATGAAATTACCGATCGTGCCAAGGATATCGATAGCAAGGTCTATCTCTTTTTTGATGAGATTCAGGAAGTGAAAGATTGGTAGAAGTGCATTAATTCTTTTCGTGTATCATTGGATTGTGATATCTATATCACTGGATCAAACGCAAAGCTATTGTCAGGTGAACTTGCCACTTATTTAGGTGGAAGATATGTAGAGTTTGTCATCTATCCATTTTCTTTTGGAGAATTCATAGAATTATATCGTCCAATCAACCCTGATGCTTCAATCCAACAATGTTTTCAAAAGTATCTCATTACTGGAGGTATGCCCTATCTTGCGAATATTCGTTATGCGGATGAACCTTCTAAACAATATCTTCACGACTTATTTAACTCCGTCCAGCTTAAAGATATTGTGAAATGCAATAAAATACGTGATGTAGGTTTACTAGAACGTATTATTGCATATGTCATCGCGAATGTAGGTACAACCTTCTCTGCAAATTCTCTTGCGAAGTTTCTCAAAAGTGAACAACGTACTGTTGCACCAGAAACAATCCTAAACTATATCAAATATTGTTGCGATGCTTATCTGTTCTATCAAGTGAAACGAGTTGATCTACAAGGCAAACAGATACTTTCTACAAATGAAAAGTATTATATTGCAGATCATGGTATCCGTGAAGCTGTTTTTGGAGGCAATATGCGAGATATAAATCTCATTCTAGAAAATATTGTCTATCTTGAATTATTACGTCGAGGCTATAAAGTGACTGTTGGTAAAACAGGAGAAAAAGAAATTGATTTTGTATGTGATAAACATGGTGAACAGTTGTATGTTCAGGTGACATATCTCTTAGCATCAGAAGATACAATCAAACGTGAATTTGGTGCATATGATAATATCCGAGACAATTTCCCTAAGTATGTCGTTTCTCTTGATGAATTTGATATGAGCCGAAATGGTATTAAACATCAAAATATTCGTGATTTCCTTTTGGCTGAACAATGGACATAGTAAGAGCAAATCAATCATAGAGTAATAAACCCGTTTTGAATTATTGACAAAATATTCAGAACAACATATATTAATTCTAGTGATCGTTCTGTAGAAACTTGCGAAGCCTACAGGCGGGGGAGAGTTTATATTACTCTCCCTCTTTTTTATTATATGATCATTAATTAGAAATCTCTGTTACTTATAACCAAGAGAAATAAATGATTTCCTATATCCATCAAAATTATGAGAACTCTATAATAACTAAATCAAATACGAGTTCTTTTTGCTATAATTGAGGTAGGAGGTGCCCTATGAATATTATTCAATTTAATCAAGTTAATGGTACAACTATCGATAATATAGAAGGACAAACACGTTTTGGATATGCAATAAGTGATTATGTTGAATTCTATGAATTCCATAAGAACCATAAGGGTTCTATGATATCTTTCTATGATTTTGAGAACGGTAAGGTTATTCAGCCTTTTAAACGCCAGAAGAATGTATTATATGGAAAGCCTGTATTCCTAAACAACTACTTCTATTTCTTACAAGGAGACTACAACAAAGGAATCATTACTCTCTATAAGTATTTACCAGATGAATTATTAGAAACTGTTACAGAGCTTAATATCAAGAAAATAAACACATATAACTTATGTATCATAGGTGAAAATGTGCATATTATAAGTCAAGATGAAGAGTTGGTTTGTTATTATCCGAGAAAGTTCCATTTTAAGATGGATCCGCAGGAGAATGTACTCACTATTGATGACAATAAGATGTACCTATCTAAGTGGATAGAAAATGGATGGGATGATTTCAATGACTCTGCATCAGAGAACTATGAATATTATGAAAAGGTTGTTGTAAGAGATTTGAAAGGACATAAAATATCAGAAGAAAAAGGATGTCTACAGAGGCATAACAATACATGGTGGATATCATGAAAAAGATGGGTGTATTAGTTATTATATTGATATTATTTGGTGTGTATTGTTTTAATTCAAATAAAAAGACCTTAGATCTGCCTGATACATCTAAGGTGGAATTTGGACATGTACATGGTGGTGCAATGACTACTGTCTATGAATTAGATCAAGATAAGATTTCTTCTTTGATTAAAGATATTGAAGAAAAGTCATCTTATTCAAAAGAGTCAGTAAACGATAACCCAAATGGTGTTGATTATATCAAGGTGAAGATGGATACAAAGACATATTATATCTATGAAAGAAATGGAAAGACTTATATAGAAGAACCTTATAATGGAATATGGAAGATTCCTTCTGACCTATATAAGAATATTAAGAATAATAAATATAAGCTGATAGTGGAATACGAAGATTAATATAGTTTTAAACTATATATAACTGCATATTATATGTATTTCTCAATGGTAAAGATGGTTGTTATAATACAATCACAAACCAAGGAGGAATAAGAAATGGGAAATGTACCTTTTAGATATGATTTTGTAGGAAGTTTTTTAAGACCACAGGCTTTGAAGGATGCTAAGGAAGCATTGGATAACGGACAGTTATCTCAGGAAGATTATGATCATATTGTAGATGAAGAAGTTGTAAAAGTAGTTAAGAAACAGAAGGAATTAGGATACCATGTGATCACTGATGGAGAATTCAGAAGAACATTCTGGCATTTAGATTTCATGTGGGGATTTGAGGGTGTTGAACATAAAAATACTGGTAATGGTGTAAGATTTAATGGTGAACTTGCAGTATTGGATGATACTTATCTTGTAGGTAAGATCAAGGCAAAAGCACATCCTTTTGTAGAATACTTTAAATTCTTAAAACAGTTTGAAGATGAAAACACAGTAGCTAAGTATACTATTCCAGCCCCTGCACAGACTTTCCAGCAGATGATTGTACCTGCTAACTTTGAAACTACAAGAAAGTTTTATGCCACAAATGAAGAACTCATTCATGATATTGGTGTGGCTTATCAGGATGTGATTAAACAGTTCTATGATGCAGGATGTCGCAATCTACAGTTAGATGACTGTACTTGGGGTGCGATTGTAGGAGATGCCGCAAAACAGAGATATGAATCTTTAGGAATTGATTTAGAAGAAGTAAAGGCTGAATTACTTGCAGTCAATAACCTTGCATTAGAAAATAAACCAGAAGATATGGTGATTACATCACATATCTGCCGTGGTAATTACCATTCTACATTCTTTGCGAAAGGTCCTTATAATTCTGTGGCTGATTATGTATTTGCGAAAGAAAATGTGGATGCTTTATATCTAGAATATGATGATGAAAGATCTGGAGGATTTGCACCTCTCGCAAAAGTATCAGAAGATAAAAAGGTTGTATTAGGGTTGATTACAACTAAGACACCTGAATTAGAAGATAAAGAAACAGTGATTAAGAGAATTCATGAAGCTGCTAAGTTTATTCCACTAGATAGACTCTATTTAAGTCCACAATGTGGATTCGCTTCTTGTGCAATTGGTAATAAGTTAACTGAAGAACAGCAGTGGGCTAAATTAAAATTAGTCAAAGAAATTGCCGAAGAGGTATGGAGATGGGGCTGTAACGAATAGGTAGTATTTACTACTACCTTGAGCGTTACAGCTCTTTTTCGTATATCCAAACCCAAAAAGGTTATTCACTATTGCATGGTGAATAACCTTTTCATATTTCAGACGCACTTAAAAAGAACCTGCTCATTTCTTAAAAAAATTTTATCAGCAGATAAATAATCTGAGCATCTCCCCGACCTGTTTCATCTGTTTTTCTTCTGTTTCCTTGATTTTCTTCTTCAGTTTCTGGTATTTCCTGATATTATGCCCCATTGCGACAAGGCAGATCTCCATCTGAACATTGTCATGTCCTCTTCTGTAGAGTCTGTCATAACCCATATTCTCCTTAAGATCACCAAAAGTTCCTTCTGCTTCATTATCTCTCTTGAACATGAGTTTCTTGCCTTCTTCACTTGTGACATTTTTTCTTACTTCCTTATGAAATTCATCAAGTTCCTTGCAGTAATTTATGCTTCTTCCAATTCTGGATTTAGTACATCTTGATCTGAATGGACAGCCATCACAGTGATGATTTATTAGTTTTATATTGTTTCGTGCATATATGCCCCTTGTATCAGTAGTTACCTTATCCACCTCGAACTCATGACCAGCAGGACATATATACCCGCCATCTTCAGTTCTCTCAAAATGAGAGGCTCTGAATCTATTCTTATCATTCGTCTTCTTGGATTCCTCATAATATCCTGGATACTTCATAAACAGCTCAATACCGTTTTCTCTGCAGTACATATAGTTATCATAGCTACCATAGCCTGCATCAGCAGGTGTCTTTAAAGGAAGCTTACCATACATGAGCTTATACTTCTCCATGAAGGGAATATATGTCTGAATATCAGAACAGTCACTGCTTACGTAAATGTTTCTGATGAAGCCGTCACTCACGCCTACCTGGACATTGTATCCAGGCTTGAAAACGTTAGTATGATTATAATAGTCATACTTCATGTGCATGAAGGTTGCATCAGGGTCTGTCTTGGAACAGCTGTTTCTGTCACCAAGCATATCAAAATGCAGTGCATATTCAAAAAGCTTCATCGCTTCTTTCGCTAGCTCATCATAAAGCTTCTGAATATCGCTCTTTCTGCATCCTTTTCCATGAACGAACTCTATTCCATTGTCCTTCATGTAAATCTCTATTTTATCTGTAACTCTCAATAGATAATCAATATGGTACTACGTCAAGAAAAAGTACCAGTCAAACTGAAATTTCTTTACTAATTCAATTACTCTTTACATAACTTTTTTCATATTGATTTGGACTTTGATAATTACAGTGACTATGTATTCTTACTGTGTTATAAAATGTCTCTATATATTCAAATATTAACTTATATGCATCTTCATAATTCTGAATTTTATACTGATTTAACCACTCCCTTTTTATTAATGAATGAAACGATTCTATACATGCATTGTCCCATGGACATGCTTTTTTCGAATAGCTTCGTTTCATTTTTTCTGTTATTTCCTTATACAGTTCACCTGTGAACTGTATTCCTCTATCACTATGTATAATTACTGGTTTTCTTATATTTCTTCGCTTCTGTGCTATCTTTATTGCTTCTAGTACTGATTCTGCTGTCATATCCTTTGTAAGCACCCATGATATGATTTTTCTTGAAAACAGGTCCATTACGCTTGTTAAATAAACAAAGCCATCATCATATGTCCATATATAAGTTATATCTGTACACCATGCTGCATCTGGCGATGCTGGATCAAAGTCTCTTTTTAAGATATTTCTTAATCTGTTAGAGAAGTTCTTTGATACTGTTGTTTTTGTCCATGGCTTTATGTAATGTGCTTTTATATGCATTTCATGCATATAATTTCCTACTGTTTTCTCCGATATCACATGTCCTTTTTTCTTGAGCTCTTCGGTTATTTTTGGTGCACCATAAATCTCGTGGCTTTCCTCATGTATTTTGCTGATTTCTTTTTTTACAGAATCCCTGCGCTTGCTGGATTCCGAGGGCTTTCTGCAGAGCCAGCTTTTAAATCCACTTCTCGATACACCAAGTATTTCAGTTATAGCTCTTAAAGAGACACGTCTGACATCTGCAGTTTCTTCCAGATACTCCTTGATAGCCTCATAAAGTACTTTTACTGGCTGCTTATAATGCTCATAGCTTTTTTTAATATTTCAACAGCATCTTTAAGATCTCTGTTTTCTTTTTTTAGACGTGCTAGTTCTTTGGCTTCATCACTTGAAAAATTGCCTGATCCTCTGAATAAATTACTATCTTCATTTTCATTCTTAGCTTCATCAAACTGTTTGCACCATCTATGGATTGAACTATTGGAAACTCCTAGATTATCAGCAACCTGTTGAAAAGTAAGTTCAGGATGATCCTTTCTATATTGAACTGCATCCAATTTAAACTGTTTGTCTATCACTTTATTTTCCGACATGTTTAACACCTCTATTTTCATGTTTCAGACTAGTATTCTTTCGAATGTTTTTCAATTCTTTTTTTAGATATTTTCTCTATTTGACTGGCACTAAATTTATACTAGCCCCAATATTAGGCTCCCTAAGAATGGAATATCTGCAGTTGATATTCTTTTCCTTAAAGAACTTATTGATTCTCTTGATAGTATCATTACACTTCTTCCACTGTCTTTCCCTATGTCTGACAGTGTTCTTTCTCCATATGAATGTGTTCTTGTTGGCATTGGCTTCGTACTTAGTACCATCAATGCATAACACATCTGTATCAATAGGAAGTTCATCTTCCATAATTCTGTTCATTTCGTAGAATATATCTTCAACAGACATAATAAGATCATCATGGATGAATCTCTGAAATGCCTGATGAGAAGGCTTCTGATTCTGTGCGATGAACATATATCTGATGTCAGTTCTGCATAGTTCTGCAAGCTTTCTTGTAGATGCATAACCATTATCCGCAAAAGCGAGCAGAAGCAGTCTGAGCATCATGAGACCATCATACCCGTGAGAATTTCTATGAGTGAAGTCAACAAACTTGTTTATATCTATCCTTTCCGTAACTTCAATCACAGCTCTTGAAATATCATCAGCAGGTACATCTTTTTCAAAAGAAATATTAAAATCTAGTAGCGCATATGTCTGATATGCCGTATAATCTTGTTGGTGTATCATTGCAAACTAAATATACCACAAAAGACGGACCTCGGTCCGTCTTTTGCTTTTTATGAAACTATAATGAGTTATTTACCCGTTACAGCCTCTTTTAATATATAAAAAGAAGTAAGATCACTCTTACTCCTTACATCATTGAACAGCCGCCTCTGTTGCCACCACGTTTATCATCTACTTCATAGTGAGCATTGAATTCTCTGTTGATTTCATCTAATTCTTTTAAACCATCAATATACGCGTCATACATAGAAATGATGCCCTGTGAACAACCATCACATAAACCATCTACTATACCTAATGCATCATTCACAATTTGTTCTCTCTGTTCTCTTGTTGTATTCTTGATTAAAATATCTTCTTTGATCATAGTAACCCCCTGTATTGTCCTTTGTCCTTATTTTTAAATTTAATTGCATTCACAGGACAATGATGTAAACATCTTAAACACATCATACACTGTTCTTTCTTGAATGTCACATGCTCTTTGATTTCTATCGCCTGTTCAGGACATTCTTTCGCACATAAGCCACAATGAATACAAGATTCATTGATAGTGAGGTTATATGTTTTTCTTACCTGTTTATATTGAAACGAACAGGCCTTATTAATAAGAACTGGGACTGTTCCTTTCAAGTAGTCACCTATTCTTCTTTCCTTGATCTGTGTAATGATTTCTTCTATTTGAGAGTCTATTTGAGATTCTATCTTTTCATTTTTAGATGCATCATACATAGGAATATATGTATCCACCATTTTTACACCATACATAGCATAAAAACCTGTCCCCTTTTTCTGCATGATCTTGTTGGCCTCTTTCCCAATATTACCTGGTTTACCACCATAAGTGACTACAAGATACAAATATGATTTGGAAGAGACAGACAATCTTTCTAAGAAATCCTTCACAATATCAGGTAACCCAAAGAAATAAACAGGTGTGACTATACCAATCATTTCATCCTGTTTAATACCTTGAGCTGATTCAATAGATTGCATTGTATCCTGTAAGGACTTTGAAAGTACTTCTGCCACATAGTGACTATTTCCTGTTCCACTAAAATAATAAATCATTGTATTTGCTCCTTTGAAAAAAGGAAACACATTGCGTTTCCTTATGGTCTCATTCCTAATCCACCTTCAAGAGTGATTGTTTCACCAGTCATATATTTGAAGTCTGGAGAAGTTAATTGTACAACAACACGTCCGATTTCTTTTTCATTGTCACCAAAATGTCCCATAGGTGGTGTATGAACATTTGCCTTGAATGCTTCTGGATAAGCTTTTTCAAACTTTTCAAGCTGTGCAGTCCAAGCAAGTGGGCATACAACGTTTACGTTGATACCATCTGCAGCCCATTCAGTTGCAGCAACACGTGTTAAACCACGGATACCTTCTTTTGCAGCAGCATAAGAGCACTGACCTTTGTTTCCGAATAATCCAGCACCAGATGCGAAGTTTATAACTGAACCTTTTGTTTCTTTTAAGTATGGATAGCATGCTTTCATATAATAGAATGCTGCATATAATCCTGAATACATAGCTAAATCAAACTGTTCTGTAGTATGTTCTGCAAGAGATACGCCAGATGCACTTGCCTGCGCATTATTGACTAATACATCTATATGACCAAACTTTTCAATTGCCTTTTCAACAACTGCTTTTACTACTGCTTCATTATCAGCACCTGCATTCACATCAGCCTGTACTGGAAGAACTTCTACATTATAAAGTCTTTCAATTTCTTCTTTTGCATCTTCTAGTTTCTTTAAGTTACGTCCAGTGATGACAATATTTGCGCCTTCTTTCGCAAATGCTGTTACGATACCATAACCAATAGAACCGCAAGTTCCATCTTCAAGCACAGCACGTCCACCACCAGTCACAATGACAGTCTTACCTTCTAAAAAGCCCATATTATTTACCTTCTTTCTTTTAATTTAAAAGCGTTAATATAATAATATATGAATCAATCATAAATGTGTCAAAATATGATACATCTTAATTAATTCCTTTATCTACTTCATTCTTGCTTGGAATGCTGAACATTTCATTACTGATGATATTTTCAGGATCATCCACACCCTGATTCAACAACATAATAAGTGATACCCAGACAAAGATATCATAAGGGTTAAAATACTTATTCTTTTCTAGGAAACGGAGCTTTGACTGCGCAAAGTTTACGATGTTATCTCTATTTTCTATAATAAATTCATCGAGTTCGTGAACATACATATAGCCTAGATTATGGAATCTTTTTACAACTCTTAATTCAGATATAATATACGGTTCTTCCTTAACTGAGATATTAAACTGTTCACAGATAATCTGTGTTAATTCACTCATAATAGGAGAATCATGGTAATAAGTCATGAGAGAGTTATAGTTCAAATCTGTCTTTAATACCTTCTCTATATGATCAATGCCCCTATTGTATTCTTCTATATCATCTCTTATATTCACAAATTCTTCATCTAGAATTTCTAGAGTCGCACTCAGTCTTGTGAGTCTTCTACGAATATCCTTAGGAATTTCATATTGTGACTTATACCCTAGACCATGTTCTACTTCAGCCCAAGAATGTTGGAGAATGGTTCTAATCTGTATTTCAAAGACTATATGACGATAATCTGAATATTCAATCATATTTAGTCTTGCTTCATTATATTTTACTAATAGATGAAGAGAATTATAACCGAAATCAATACGGTCATCATAGTTCTTCTTTCTCTTATCATTGTATTCCACAATATCAAAGTTCTGTTTAATCAACTTATAAATAACATCTATATCTGATTCAAACAATGTAATAATACGACAAGCAACGATATCTGTAATATCATTAACATCCTTGTACTTATGTTTTAAACAGATCTTACGCCTTAATGCGTCTTCTGTTTTAATACGTATCGCAAAATTAGAAATCTTTATATTATTCTTTGTAATGATATTTTCTATAATGTCTGTAATATCATGTTTTAATGAACGATAGAGATTCTGGTTATCATAATATTGCTGGATGATATGATCTTCAATTCTTTTATCCATCTTTTACACCTCTTAACTATCATACATATGATACATTAACTTAATGTGAAGAAAAAGCGAAAGATTAATTCTTTCGCTTTTGGTAGTTTCTTAAGTAATATATACCAGCCACACCCGCAATAATAAATACTATAGATGTAAGTTGGGCCATACGGATAGGGCCTAACATAAGTGAGTCTGTACGTAATCCTTCCACAAATACTCTCACAATGCCATAACCGATAAAGTAAGAGAAGAACTGTTCACCTGTACATTGTGCTTTCTTCTTAACTACAAGAACAATCACAAGAAAAACAATCAAGTTCCCTACTGATTCATAAAGGAATGTAGGATGATGATAAGCCCCCTCAATATACATATTATTAATAATAAATTGAGGAAGATGTAATAGTTTGAGGAAGTTTAAAGAAACCGTTGAGCCAAATGCTTCATGGTTAAAGAAGTTTCCCCAACGACCACATGCCTGTGCAATGAGTACACCTGGCATAATCGCATCTCCTGCCACAAAGAACGGAATATCCTTCTTTTTAAAGAAGTAATAGCTATAGATGAGTGCTGCTATGATTCCACCTTGTATCGCAAGTCCACCATGCCATATCGCAATAATTTCTTCAGGATGAGACATATAGATTTCTTTCCACATGAAGATGACATACCAGATACGGGCACCGACAATTCCTGTCATGAGTACTCCAAAGAAGTAATCTGATAAAATTTCAGAACTATAGCCTAATTTCTTAAAATTGTACTGACCTAGCAGATAAGCAATAAATGCACCAATAATGATACATACTGCATACATATGAATCTGCAGACCACCGATTTTAAGAAATATATTATATTCTGGAAAGAATTGCATAACTTACACCTGCTTACTTTTAATGTTTTCGAGGATTCTATTCACAAATTCTTTACTTGAATCAAATCCAGAATCCTTAAGCTGCATATTCATAACAGCCGCTTCAATAATAACTGACATAGAACGTCCACCAGTTACTGGTACAACGATCTTAGGAATAGGAACTGAAAGAATATCTTCTGTAACATCATCTTCTTCTACTCCAATACGTCTATATTCACGAGATGGTAACCATCTTTCTAACTGAATAATAAGGTCTACCTTTTCTTTTGGAAGAACACTCGCAGCTCCAAACATCTTAGAAGCATCAATAACACCAATACCACGGATTTCTAATAGATTCTTTAAAACTGTTGGTGCTTTCCCAATAATAGACTGCCCAATATGATAGAGTTCTACTGCATCATCCGCAATCAACTGATGTCCTCTCTTAATAAGTTCAAGTGCGATTTCGGATTTACCAATACCACTATCCCCTTTGATAATAACACCTTTACCATAAATATTTAAGAATACACCATGAATCTGTGTTTCAGGTGCTAATAATTCATCTAATTTACCCATTAAGTTAATAGAAACTCTTCCTGTTGCCATCTCTGTTTCAAAGATTGGGAAGTTTCTCTTACAAGCAATATTTCTAAGTATTTCTGGAGCTTCATATCCCTTTGCGATAATGATACAAGGTGTTTCATCATTCACTAACTTAGAAAAACAAGCCAATTGACTTTCCTTAGTCATTTCCTTAATAAATATATTTTCTTTATCACCTAATAGAATAATTCTTCTAAAATCACTATGTTTAAAGAAGCCGGCAAGTTCAAAACCAGGACGATTTATTTCTGCGACAAATACTTCTCTTTCTAAAGATTCTTCATCTCCAGATACACGTTTATAGGCTGGATTATTCATCAAGTCTTTTAGTTTTACGGACTTTCCCATAAAATACCTCCTTACAATAGGTTCTTAAGAAAGCGTCCTGTATGGCTCTTTTCACACTTTGCGACCTTTTCAGGGGTGCCTTCTACGACTATTGTACCACCATTATCGCCGCCTTCCAATCCTAAATCAATGATGTGATCTGCGACCTTAATGACATCTAGATTGTGTTCAATGACTAATACTGTATCACCATTATCCACAATCTTCTGTAATACAGCAATTAATCTATTCACATCATCACTGTGTAATCCTGTAGTAGGTTCATCAAGAATATATAATGTTTTTCCTGTTGAACGCTTCTGTAATTCTGATGCAAGTTTTACTCTTTGGGCTTCACCACCAGAAAGTGTCGTTGCACTTTGTCCTAGCTTAATATAGCCAAGTCCTACATCATATAATGCTTGTAGTTTAGTATGAATACGAGGAAGATTTTCAAAGAAAGTAAGTGATTCTTCTACAGTCATTTCTAATACATCATAGATATTCTTATCCTTATAAGTGACCTGTAATGTTTCCTCATTATAACGATGTCCATGACATTCTTCACAAGGTACATAAACATCTGGTAAGAAGTTCATAGAGATACGTTTAACACCATCTCCCTGACATGCTTCACAACGTCCACCCTTCACATTAAATGAGAAACGTCCCTTATCATATCCACGTATTTTAGCTTCTGGAGTCTTCGCAAATAAATCACGAATATCATCAAAGACACCTGTATAGGTAACTGGATTAGAACGTGGTGTACGACCAATTGGTTCCTGTGATACTTCAATTACCTTATCAATATTTTCTATACCACGTATTTCTTTATGTTTACCTGGTAGTTCTCTTGAACGATAAATCTTTGCACGTAATGCTTTACATAAAATATCATTCACTAAAGTAGATTTACCTGAACCAGACACACCTGTAACCGCAATAAACTTACCTAATGGGAACTTCACATTAATATTCTTTAAGTTATGTTCCTTAGCCCCACGTACTTCTAAATAAAGACCATTGCCTTTATGTCTTGTTTTAGGAACCTTAATCTTCTTTCTACCAGATAAATAATCACCAGTAATAGAATTTTCATTGGCAGCGACTTCTTCAGGTGTACCATAGGCAACTACCTGTCCACCATGAATACCAGCACCAGGTCCAATATCAATAATATAATCAGATTCACGCATTGTATCTTCATCATGTTCTACAACAAGAACACTATTTCCTAAATCACGCATTTCCTGTAATGTATGAATAAGTTTCTCATTGTCTCTTTGATGAAGACCAATAGACGGTTCATCTAATACATATAAAACACCTGTTAAACGTGAACCAATCTGAGTAGCTAGACGAATACGCTGTGCTTCACCACCAGATAATCCTCCAGCACGTCTAGAAAGTGTTAAATATCCAAGTCCTACTTCATTTAAGAATGTCAAACGATCATGAATTTCTTTTAAGATCAAATGGGCAATCTTTTCTTCCATTTCTGATAACTTTAAGTTTTCTACAAACTCCAAAGCTTTCTCAATAGAAAGATTCGTAAATTCAATGATATTCAAACCACCCACCTGTACACTTAAGACCATTTCATTCAGTCTTGCACCGTGGCATGTAGGACAGGTATGTTCAGCCATAAATGAGGCATACCATTCTTTAGACCATTTAGAAGATGTTTCTTCATAGCGTCTTTGTATAAGTGTAACAACACCTTCAATATAGTTTGTTGTACGAGAAACATTACCAGAAGAAGAAACAATTGTATAAGTAATAGGATCATGTGAACCAGTAAAGATAATATCTCTTTCTTCTTCATCAAAGTCCTTTAAAGGTTTATCTAAGTCAATATGATAATATTCACATAGTTTTAAGAATCTCTGCCATTCAATACGATCAGTACCAACTGCTGTCTTAAAATAACGAATACCACCTTCATTAATACTTAAGTTCCAATCTGGTACTAATAAATCCAAATCAACTTCTTCCTTAATACCTAAACCTTTACAATCAGGACAAGCACCTAAGGGATTATTAAATGAGAATAAACGTGGTTCTAGTTTAGGAACAGAGAAACCACAAATAGGACAGGCATAGTTAGAAGAGAAAAGCTTTTCTGTACCCTGAGTCAAATTCTCTACAATAGCTTCACCATCTGTAAGTTTTAAAGCTGTTTCTAAAGATTCTATGAGACGTGTACGATATCCTTCTTTTTTCTTGATACGATCGACAATAACATCGATAGTATGTTTTTTATTTTTTTCTAGAGTAATGTCTTCATCAAGAGTATACATGTTTCCGTCTACCTTAACTCTGACATACCCTTCTTTTCTTAATTTATCAAAGAGATCTTTATGTGTCCCCTTTTGGTTCATTGCCATACGTGCAAGTATCTGTAATTTATCTCCATCATCATATGTATCCACAATATCACCCATCTGTTTTAATGTCTGGGCTTCTATCTTAATACCATGATGAGGACAATAAGCATGTCCTACACGTGCATATAATAAACGTAGATAATCATAAATCTCAGTCACTGTACCAACAGTAGAACGTGGATTATTAGATGTTGTTTTCTGATCAATCGCAATAGCGGGTGATAAGCCTTCTATTGAATCTACATCAGGTTTTTCCATTCCACCTAAGAACTGTCTTGCATATGAGTTTAATGATTCTACATAACGTCTCTGACCTTCTGCATAGATTGTATCAAACGCAAGAGATGTTTTACCACTTCCTGATAAACCAGTCATAATGACTAATTGATTCTTAGGAATATCTATATTCACATTCTTGAGGTTATTGACACGTGCACCTCTAACCGCAATGACATCCTGTTTCATTCTTCAACCTCCTTATAATCACTTCTTTATTTAAACCTTGTAATTGGTAATCATAGGCAAGAGAAAGGATTTTAGAATAATCCTGATGATTCTCAAAACCTTCATTAATTAAATCTTTACCTGTCACAATAGCTGCAGGTGCATGATCCCCACAAATAGAAATCATTTCCTCTACATATTCATTTAACTCATTAATAGAAGCACTTGTGACCATACCTCTACCTAACTTATCACATCTTGCAAGATAAAGAAGATCTTTTAGAGGAGCCTTCTGATCAATTGCTTTTAAGAAGCGTAAGAATTTGATCTTTCTTGCATGATTACGAGAAAATGTAGGTAATACCATATGATATTGAACCATAGTATAAATATATTTCTGCTGTTTATGAGAAAGAATAAGATCTACCTTCTCATTAAAGAGAGCTGCCCCTTCTTCTGCATGACCATAAGCATGTCCTTCTGGTGTTGTCACTAGTGGTTTACCTATATCATGTAATAAAGCACTCCACATAAACCATAACGGTTCACTTGTATGATGCTTACATAAAGCTGCTAAGTCAGTCACCAACATTGTATGATTCCATACACTACCTTCTGGATGATAGTCAGTTCTTTGATGTGTTGTGACTAAATCTTCTAAATAGAATGGTAAACCATGAATATCTCTTAAGAAATTAAATCCCTGTGAAGGATATAATCCCATCAATATCTTACAATATTCTGTATAAATACGTTCGATACTTAAAGTCTCTAATCCACCTTCTTCTACAATAGATTGACAAAGATTCTCTGTGTCTCCATCCATCTTAAAGCCATAGCGTGACATAAAAGAAGCACCTCTTAATACACGTAATGGATCTTCTGAGAAATGATCTTTATTTGTAGCACGTAAAATACCATTCTTTAAATCTTCCTGTCCTGAATAGAAATCAATCACTTTCTCTGTTTCTACATCATATAACATACTATTAATAGTGAAATCTCTTCTAGCACAGGCTTTTTCTAAAGGAAGATCTGGATCCACAATAATATTAAAATCCTGATGCTTCAGTCCTGTCTTCTCTTCTATTCTAGGTAAGGCAAATTCATAACCTTCTAATGTAGAAAGATGTACAACCGCAAAGGATGCACCCATCACCTGTACTGTTCCAAAGGGAGATAATACTTCCTTTAAAGCCTCAAAAGAGAGGTGATGTACTTCTACATCAATATCTTTAGATCTTCTTTTTAATAGAAAATCTCGTACACACCCTCCTACTAGATATACATGTCCTCCTGCCTGTTTAATTGCCTCAAAGACATCTAATGCGAGAGGTGTGAGATTAAACTTACTTTCCATCTTTAATCTCCTCTATCATATCGCGTAATTCCATAGCTCGTTCAAAGTCAAGCACCTTAGCTGCTTCCTTCATCTGTCTTTCTAATTCCTCAAGAAGACCCTTCTTATCCTTCTTAGGTGCCTTACGGCCTTTCTTGACAAGCTTCTGTGCTTCATCAATGACTTCCTGACCATGGATTGCTTCTCTAATTTCTTTCTTGATAGTTGTAGGTGTAATACCATGGGCTTTATTATAAGCTTCTTGTATTTCTCTACGACGACTTGTTTCATCAATAGCACGCTGCATTGAATCAGTAATACGGTCTGCATACATGATTACATGACCATCCGCATTTCTTGCAGCACGACCAATTGTCTGAATCAATGAACGTTCACTTCTTAAGAACCCTTCCTTATCTGCATCTAAAATACATACAAGAGAGACTTCTGGAAGGTCTAAACCTTCTCTTAATAAGTTGATACCAATTAAGACATCATATTTACCTAAACGTAAATCTCTTAATATTTCTGTACGTTCTAATGTCTTTGTTTCTGAATGAAGATAAGCGACCTTTAAACCAAATTCCTTAAGGTAATCAGTTAAATCTTCAGCCATTCTCTTTGTAAGAGTCGTAATAAGTACACGTTCATTTCTTTCTATACGTAATTGTATTTCACTAATGATATCATCAATCTGATCTTCAATAGGACGTACTTCAATAATAGGATCTAATAATCCTGTTGGACGAATAATCTGTTCTACATATTCACCATGTACACCTTCTAATTCATAATCACCCGGTGTGGCAGATACATATATTGCCTGGGGAATAAGCTTTTCAAACTCTTCAAACCGAAGTGGTCTGTTATCTAAAGCACTTGGTAAACGGAAACCATATTCTACCAATGTTTCTTTACGGCTTCTATCTCCATTAAACATACCTCTGATCTGTGGAAGCATAACATGAGATTCATCAACAATAAGTAAAAAATCATCCGGGAAATAATCTAATAAACAATAAGGTCTTTCTCCTGGTTTTCTACCATCAATATGACGTGAATAGTTTTCAATACCTGGACAGATACCTACTTCTCTCAACATTTCAATATCATGTCTTGTACGGTTGTCTATTCTTTCATACTCAAGAGGTTTTGCGGCATCTTGATAATATTGTAGACGTTCTTTTAATTCTTCTTCTATCGTATCACAGGCATGAAGCATCTTTTCACGACTTGTAATATATTCTTCAGCCGGATAAATTGTATAAGTATTATAAGATGCTTGAACATGACCTGTCAGAGGATCTACTTCTGTAATACGATCTACTTCATCACCAAATAATTCAATACGTATAATATAAGATTCAGTATGACCTGGTACTATTTCAATGACATCACCACGTACTCTAAAAGTACCTTTAACCTGGTCCATATCATTTCTAGTATATTGTCTATCTACCAAGAATGTAAGTAATTCACGTCGATCTATTTCTTGTCCTACACGTAAAGAGAAGATCATTTCCTGATAACTTTGTGGATTACCTAACCCATAAATAGCGGCCACAGAAGCTACGACAATTGTATCTTTTCTTTCTAATAAAGAATTCATAGCAGCAGCTCTTAACATCTCTATTTCTTCATTTGTCTGTGATTCTTTATCAATATATGTATCACTCTTAGGTATATAGGCTTCAGGCTGGTAGAAATCGAAGTTTGAAATAAAGTATTCCACACGATTTTCTGGAAAGAATTCCTTTAATTCACTATATAACTGTCCTGCAAGAGTTTTATTATGTGATAGTACAAGAGTAGGTTTATTCACCTGTGCAATGACATTCGCAAAGGTAAATGTCTTACCAGTTCCTGTACCACCTAATAATACCTGTGTCTTTTTACCTTGATGAATACCTTCTACTAATTCTTTAATAGCCTCGGGCTGGTCACCCATTGGTTTAAATTTTGATACAAGCTTGTAAGACATAAAATCCCTTCTTTCTATATTAAAGTAAGTACCTTCTGTAAACTATTATCATATTCCTTATGACTTAATCTTTCTGCAAGTACAGAAACCATGCATTCCTGATCACTATATTCTAATACGCCATCTACAGTCAATCCATGATCCTGTTCAAAACGTTTTAATGCATCACTCACTCCTTGTGAGAAATAACCATCTGTACGACCTAGATTATAACCTAACACATCTAATAATCTTTCCATCACAATAATAGAATTATTCACATTATCCACATAAAACTTATCACTATAATAAGTGAAATAAGCTGATAAGAGAGATTGATCCTCTACAGTGACATCTGGAGTCCATCCCTTCTTATTAATATTCACACCCTTAGGTGTATACCACTTTGCATAAGTGTATTTCAATACAGAACCATCAGATAAGTTTGTCTGTGCCTGGATAGTCCCTTTCCCATAAGACTGCTGCCCAATAAGTTTATATCCCTGTATTTCTTTAAATGTACCTGCACATAATTCAGATGCACTGGCTGTTCCACTATTCATTAAAATATAACCATTAGAAAATGCATAATGTGTCTTACTATTATCCTTATATGTTTCAGTCTGACCCTTCTTATTCTTAACAGTAAAGAGTGTCTCTCCCTTCTCATTAAATAAAGAAAGCAGATCTCTAGCAGCAGTAATATAACCTCCACCATTACCTCTTAAATCTAGAATAATATCTGAGACATTCTGTTTCTTAAACTCTTTTAAAGCTTTTTCTACATGCTGAGCAGTTGTATCACCAAAAGTAGAAATATTCACACAACCATATGTTTTATTATTTGTAGTACCTACATAATAAGTCACATCAGAGCTAAAATTCTTACGTACTGCTTTCACATTTAAAGTCTGTTGAAGTCTTTTTATCTTTAAAGAGACTTCAGTCCCTTCATTTCCTTTAATATATTCCTGCATTTCAGTACTAGTCATGCCAGAAAGTGATTTGTTATCAGCATCAGTAATGATATCTCCTGCTTTAAGACCTGCTTTTTCTGCACTGCTTCCTTCAATAATACCAGTTAATAAAGCACCGCTATGTACAGGTGAGAAATAAACACCAATACCACTGTAATTACCATTAATATCACTATTAAATTCTTTATTCTCCTGTGTAGACATATAAGAAGAATGTGAATCACCTAAACCATCTACCAATCCTTCAATCATACGATCTTGAATAGATATTTTAGAATCAGTTGTATCCAGCCAATTATTATTAAGAAGTTCTACTACTTCATCTACTACTGTCATATTTGTCTTATCTTCAGCACTCGCATCACTATTATGAAATACTAAATAACCACTCCCAAATCCAAGAGCTAAACATAATACACCTATGACTATATATTTGATTAATAAGTTTTTCTTTCTTTTATTTAATTCCATGTTCAAGTCACCTCGTTTCATTATTTTATCATAACATGACTGTTTTGAGTAGAAACTTGACCAAAAAGAAAAGATCCCTATAATAGGGATCTTCCATTATTTAATTCAGATCTGATTAAGCTAATTCTGAGAAATACTTGATTGTCTTAACCATGTTAGAAGTGAATGAGTTTTCATTGTCGTACCAAGATACAACCTGAACTTCACTATTTCCATCAGGTAAAGCTGTAACCATAGTCTGAGTTGCGTCAAATAATGAACCGTAAGTCATTCCAACGATGTCAGAAGATACGATTTCGTCTTCATTGTAACCGAATGAATCAGTTGCAGCAGCCTTCATAGCAGCGTTAACTTCATCAACAGTAACAGTACCCTTAACAACAGCTGTTAAAACTGTAGTTGATCCAGTTGGAACTGGTACACGAACTGCAGAACCGATTAATTTACCATTTAATTCTGGGATAACTAAACCGATAGCTTTTGCAGCACCTGTAGATGATGGTACGATGTTAACTGCAGCAGCTCTAGATCTTCTTAAGTTACCTTTTCTCTGTGGTCCATCAAGAAGCATCTGGTCACCAGTGTAACCATGAACTGTTAACATGATACCACCCTGGATTTCTGCTAACTTGTTTAATGCATCAGCCATTGGAGCTAAGCAGTTTGTAGTACAAGAAGCTGCAGAGATAACCTGATCATCTGCTGTTAATGTTTCGTTGTTTACGTTGAATACGATAGTCTTAAGATCGTTTCCAGCTGGAGCTGAAATAACAACCTTCTTAGCACCTGCAGCTACATGAGCTTCAGCTTTTGCTTTTGAAGTGTAGAAACCAGTACATTCAAGAACTACGTCTACGTCTAATTCACCCCAAGGTAATTTAGAAGCATCTGGTTCTTTATAGATAGTGATTTTCTTACCGTTAACAGTGATGAAATCTTCTCCTGCTTCTACTGTATCAGCATGAGCATATTTACCCTGTGAAGAATCATACTTTAATAAGTAAGCTAACATTTTAGGTGAAGTTAAATCGTTGATAGCTACTACTTCATAACCTTCTGCATCAAACATCTGTCTGAATGCTAAACGACCGATACGGCCAAATCCATTAATTGCAACTTTTACTGCCATAATATGACATTCCTCCTTAAATAATTTCTATTTGTATTATAATCCAGCACTTAACTAAAATCAACTATTTCACAAGGATTTATGTAAAGGTAAACCCTTTCATCAAAACTTTTTTTAATGTTTAGAACAAAACACAAAAATGAAGCATAAGCATGTAAAAACTATCTTAATTTATAGAAAAAAAGAATAAGGATTTCTCCTTATTCTTCTTCACCATAGTTATCTTCAACTAAGCCTTCGTCTTCTTCTTCAGCGCTTTCTTCTGATTCATCTTCATTGTAGATATCATTCATATCGATATGCACTTCTTCGAATCTATGTCTTGTTCTAAGATCCCATTTGTTTTCACCAACAGTGATCATACGACCATCTAAGATCATATTTGTATAGAATAATGATTCGTTATCATCTTTCTGTTCTTCATCGAATTCTTTCTTTTCAGCAACTTCTTTCCAAATATCATAGAAACTCATTGCTCCTGCTGATTTAGTAAGAATTTCGAATGCGATATTTACCATTGACTCTTGTCTGTAATCCATAGTAGCCTCCTACATCTTTTCTGGTGCATGGACACCAATTAAGTTTAATGCGTTTGCAAGTGTAATGCGTGTTGCTTCTACAAGTGCTAAACGTTGAGATGATAATTCTTTGTTTTCTTCATCAATTACATGACAGTCACCATAGAATGAATGGAATAACTGTGCTAATTTCTGAATATAGTTTGCAATCTTATGAGGGGCTCTTGTACGAGCTGCATCATTGATTGTGTTTTTGAATTCATTAATGTGTTTTAATAATTCAATTTCTTTTGGGTTATTAATCAATTCAAAGTGATCTGCAGGTTCAATGTTCTTTTCTGCTGCTGATCTCATGATTGAACACATTCTTGCATGTGCATACTGTGCATAGTATACAGGGTTTTCATTTGACTGTGATTTTGCAAGTCCTAAGTCAAAATCAAATGGTGTGTTCGCTGCTTTCGCTACAAAGAAATAACGAGTTGCATCTACACCAATATCATCAATTAAGTCACGAATAGTAACAGCGTTACCAGTACGTTTACTCATCTTAACTACTTCACCGTTTTCAACCATTCTTACCATCTGTAAGATATCGATATTTAACTGATCTGCATTATAACCTAAAGCCTGAATAGCTGCTTTCATACGATTGATATAACCATGGTGGTCAGCACCAAGTAAGTCAACTAAGTAATCATAACCTCTGTTCATCTTACTTAAGTGATATGCGATATCTGGTGTGAAGTATGTATAACTTCCATCAGTTTTAATAAGAACACGGTCCTTATCATCACCAAAGTCAGTTGTTCTAAACCATAAGGCTCCATCCTGTTCATATGTATAGCCTTTTTCTTTTAACTTATTGATTGCAGGTTCAATCTTATTACCTTCATATAGAGAAGTTTCAGAGAACCATACATCAAATGATACACGGAATTCCTTTAAGATATCTTTGATCTTCTGTAATTCATGTTCAGTACCAACCTTACGGAAATAAGCAATAGCTTCTTCTTCAGTTAACTGAGTTAAAGCATCTCCTTCTTTTTCCTTGATACTCTTCGCAATATCAATGACGTCCTGTCCCATATATCCATCTTCAGGAATTGGACGTTCAATATCAAATAATGCAAGATAACGGCTGTATAGAGATAATGCAAGGTTAGTGATCTGTTTACCTGCATCATTAATATAATATTCTCTAGTTACATTATAACCTGCTTTAGTCATAATACGACAGATAGAATCACCTACTGCAGCACCCTTTGCATGACCTAAGTGTAAGTCACCTGTTGGGTTGGCAGAAACAAATTCTACGTTATATTTCTTTCCTTCACCGAAGTGAGTCTGTCCATAATTATCCTTTTCTGAAAGTACTTCAGTAATTACTGAAGTAAGCGCATCATTTTTCATAAAGAAGTTAATAAAACCAGGACCAGCAATTTCTACTTTTTCTACATGTGCTGCTTCCTGATCAAGTGAATCAACAATGGCTGTCGCAATTTCACGAGGATTCTTATGGAGTGTTCTTGTCAGCTGCATTGCAATGTTAGTAGAATAATCACCATGAGTAGAATCCTTAGGAATCTCAACCATGATATTTTCAGGGGTGATATCTACTGCTTCAAAGCACTTTTTAACAGACTGACCAATGGCGATTTTTAGTGAGTTTTCAAGCTTATTTTCAGCCATCTTGTATTCCTCCTTTTTTATTTCATACTCTAAATAATGTATCACAAAATGTTGGACTGTCAAGAATTTTATAGAAGTGGAGAGAATAATCTCAATAATCCTTCTACGAGTCCTTTAAAATGACGGCTGTCATCTATTTTTACAGGTGCACAGATTTCATTCATTTCTCTAAAATCTCTCTTGATTGCAGATAAACATTCTGCTTCATATAATAAGACATTGCATTCAAAGTGTAAGTATAAAGAACGATAATCAAAGTTGATTGTTCCTACTGTAGCTGCTTTACCATCAACTAACATGACTTTCGCATGTAAGAAGCCTGGTAAATATTCATACACCTCAATACCAGCACGAATGAGATCATAATAATAAGAACGTGTCACTCTAAAGACAATCTTCTTATCCGGTACATGAGGGACATAGAGTCTGATCTTAACACCATTCTTAGAAGCAAGGCACAATGCCTTCAACATAACATCATCAATAATAAAATAAGGTGTCATAATATCAATACTTCTAGAAGCATGTGTAATCATATTTAAATAAACTGCTTCTCCAACACCTTCATCATCTAAAGGATCATCTCCATAGGGTAATACATAACCTGTATTCTTAAATGGCTCAGGATGATAGGTATGTGGTTTAAACTGTTCTATATCTTCTCCATGATATTCCTTATGATAAGCATAGAAGGTTGATAGAAACATAGATGTCAAAGACCATACTGCTTCTCCTTCTAAACGAATACCTGTATCCTTCCAATGTCCAAAACGCATCTTACAGTTAATATATTCATCTGCTAAGTTAAAACCTCCAGAATAGCCAATATAACCATCAATCACACAGATCTTACGATGGTCTCTATGGTTCTGGCTTAAAGAGAAGACAGGAATAAAACGGTTAAACATCACTGTTTTAATGCCTGCTTCTTCTAATTTTTTTGCAAAGTGAAGAGGTACAGTTGTAAAGGAACCAAAGTCATCAAAGATAAAGCGTACATCAACACCTTCTTTAACCTTCTGTTTTAAGATTCCGATGATTGTATCAAACATCAGTCCTTTAGAAACAATAAAGTACTCCATAAAGATAAAATGTTTTGCATGTAAAAGATCTTTAATCATATCCTGATAGTTATAATCACTTAATGAATAGTACTTACATTCTGTATGATTATATATAGGGAATGATTGTCTATTGAGATAATCTAAAGAAATAATCTTCTTATTAATAATCTGATTTCTAATAACCGGATCCTGATGTCTTGTTTCATTAAAATATTGTACTTCTGGCTGAATCTTTCTTTTTAACCAGCGTGATGGTCTCTTGTTACCTAACAAGAGATAAAGTAATCCTCCTGCGTTAGGCAATAACATTATAAAGAAGATCCATGTCATCTTATAGTTTGTATTCTCATCTTTACTAATCAAATAAAAGATCATAAATGCGGAAAGTGAGATAAATAAGAAACGAACCACACCATTAAAGTCTGTGAGTATTGCTGCAAAGTATACAAGATAAATAGCCTGAATACAGATGAGCGCAATATAAATCACAATCGGACTTAGTAAGAACTGGATAAAACGATATAGATATTCAAAGAACAATGCTGTAAAACGTTTTATATATTTCATGAAGGCACCCCTTCTTCATCTATATCAGAGTAATGCACCATCATATAAGCTTTTGTTACAAGATGTTCCTGATCATAGAGTTCATAGATAAATTTCATTGTACCTTCTCTATATTCTAAAGAAATCACTTTTGTATGAAGTTCTACAACACCATAAGGCAATGTATATTTATTCGGTACACGCATATCCTTATTAAAGTGTAATACAGATTGATCATTCACAAGATGTACATGTGTATCATCATATTGGATATGCATTGGTTTTCCTTCTACTTCAAAAGAGATATGATGAACACCTTTTACTTCATAATGGTCTCCTATCTCTTTGTATTTTACTTTTTCTTTGACAGGGCCATTGACTAATAAACATTCATAAGAAATTCTTTTTTTCATCATCCTACCTCCTTAATTATATAGTAACCTTCTGTACGATACCCATTTTCTAGATAAAAATCAAGAGATTGTGAATAAGGAATGATCTTCACTACACACATATGTTGTTTCTTGAAGAACTCCTCTATAGCACCTAATACTTCTTTCTCATAGAATTCTCTACGATCATCAGGAAGTAATACAATATCTTTTACACAATCATCAATAATATGTGCACACCCTATAACATGATCTTCTTGATAGAATTCTAAGAATAATCCTTCCTGATTCCATTCTTTAGAAGCCTGTTCAAGGATATAGTGTGTACCCTGTGCATCCTTATATTTATTAAAAGACTGATATCTAAAAGATGAACGTCTAATAACTTGTCTTGTAGAGAAGATTTTTTGATCCTGTTTGGCTTTACCTAATAATATAGCTTGTACAATTTCTGATTCTTCTGGTAATGAACTAATTGTTCCATCTTGTTTAAGTATTTCTACTTCATTTGCATGTCTGACCTCCATACGTTTATAAGGTACCTGATTCATAATCGCATCACTTGTGACATAATAGCGAGGATCCAGTCCTTCTTCTATACATATCTTTCGTGTATTTTCATAATCTTCATCACCCTTAAGTGTACGATATTTAAATAATTCTCTTTCTAATAAACGAGTCGATAAATCTTTAAGAATTGTATCATCTTCATCCATAAAGCATCTTATATAATAGAGTAATGATGTTTCATCAAGTCTTACAAATTGTTCAGGTGTGAAACTATCTTCTAAGAAAGGAACGAGAAGTGGAAATGAAGATTTAAAGGTATAGTTTTGTTTATATAAGTCCTTTACACGTTTCATAACACTCCCTAGTACTTGTTCATAACTTCTAGATACGGGATGATAATACACCTGCCAATACATATAATAACGAGCTAGAATATAATCTTCTATTGCCTGTACACCGGAAGATTTAAAGACAATACGATTATCTACAATACGCATAGTACGTAATATTCTTGATAAATCAAACTGTCCATAAGTCACACCACAGTTATAAGAATCACGTAGAAGGTAATCCATACGATCAGCATCAACCTGACTAGAGATCATCTGCACCAACATTGGTTTATCGGCTTTCTTTTCTATAATACGTGCCACATCTTCAGGCAAATGAGGATCAACCTGTGAGAGGACTTCATGTACCTCTGTATGTCCTCTAATAAGAGCTGTGGTCATCTCTTCATGATTATAATGAAAGATTCCCTCAAATGAATGAGAGAAAGGACCATGTCCTAAATCATGTAATAAAGCGGCACATAATACAGTTAAACGTTCATAGTCTGTTAAGTGGTTTTTGACTTGATCTAATTCTGTCATTTGTCGAGTTATTTCATAAACACCTAAAGAATGGACAAAACGTGAATGTTCTGCACTAGGAAATACCATGGATGTACCTCCTAACTGTTTAATACGTCTTAAACGTTGAAATTCTTTTGTATTAATCAGTTTCCAGATAGGCATATATTCAACACGTATATAATCATGAACAACATCTCTAAATACTTTTGTATCAAATAAACGGTAATCTTCTAAATGCATGGTATCACCTTCCTTATTAGGGTTATTTTATCATTTTTAAGAGTTATTTGCGAATGATATAGGTTATAATAGCTATGGAGGTATATTTATGTATATTGATGAAATTTATGCTGCACGTGATTATATTCAGTCACGCTATAAAAATCCTATTGATGTTGCCATTGTATTAGGTTCAGGTTTAGGACCACTTGCTGATGTGATTAATGAACCTGTAGAAATTGATTATAAGGATATCCCTTATTTCCCTGTTTCTACTGTACCAGGACATGCTGGTAAACTTATTATTGGTGAAATTGGTGGTAAAACTGTTGCCTGTATGAAAGGTCGTTTCCATTTCTATGAGGGCTATGATATGCAAAAAGTCACAATGCCTATTCGTGTATTTAGTGCTTTAGGTATTAAGAACTTAATTGTGACTAATGCCTGTGGTGGTGTAAGAGATGATTTAAATCCAGGACAGATTGTAATTATTTCTGATCATTTATCATTTATGATGCCATCGCCTTTAAGAGGACCTAATCTAGATGATTTTGGACCACGTTTTAAGGATATGACTGATGTTTATACATCAACATTACGCTCTCTTGCCTTTGAATCTGCAAAGAAAGTAAATGTAGATGTAAAAGAAGGCGTTTATTGTTTCTTTAAAGGACCACAATTTGAAACACCTGCAGAAATCAGAGCATTCAAGACACTTGGTGCAGATATGGTAGGTATGTCTACAGTGCCTGAAGCTATTGTTGCAAGACATTCTGATATGAAGATTTTAGGTATTTCACTTGTGACTAATAAAGCAGCAGGATTATCTAATAATGAATTAAATCATATAGAAGTCATGGAAGCAGCAAATAGTGCAGAAGAAAGACTTGTAAAGCTTGTAAAACAGATTTTGAAAGACATGTAATAAAGACCAGCTCTCGCTGGTCTTTTATATTAGTCTAGATCTTCACCGTTAGATTCAATGACTTTCTTATACCAGTAGAAAGAGTCTTTCTTACTTCTCTTCATAGTACCAGTACCATCATCATGTTTATCTACATAAATAAAGCCATAACGTTTTCTCATTTCTCCAGTACCTGCAGAAACAAGGTCAATACAGCCCCAAGTTGTATAACCGATTAAATCAATACCTTCTTCAATCGCTTTATCCATTTCTTTAATATGTTCACGGTAGTAGTCAATTCTATAATCATCATGAATAGAACCATCTTCTTCTACTGTATCAAAGGCACCTAAACCATTTTCTACAACCATTAATGGTAATTCATAACGGTCATAAACAACCTCAAGATAGTATCTTAATCCCTGAGGATCTAATGCCCATCCCCAATCAGAATATGTTAAGTAAGGGTTACGTACACCAAATGACATATTACCACCTACTGTATCTTCATTCTTGTGAGTTGTAATAGACTGAGACATATAATATGAGAATGTATAAAGATCAACAGTACCATTCTTTAGTTCTACTAGATCCTGTTCAGTGATATCTAATTCTACATTATGTTCCTTCCATAAGCGTTTTGCATATGTTGGATATTTACCTTTACATTGAACATCTCCGCAATAGAAGATACCTTTTTCCCATTTATAACGATTAAAGAGAATATCTTCTGGATCAGAAGTGAGTGGATAATAAGTAATACCACAGATCATGCAGCCAATCTGATAGTCAGGATCAATCGCATGACCAATCTGTACAGCTCTTGCACTCGCTACAAACTGATAATGAAGATGCTGATATGCTTCCTGGAAAGCTTCATCACTTGCATTATCTGGTAAGAAGTTGATTGTATTATTAATTTCATTAAATGTAAGCCAGTATTTTACAAGACCCTTATATTCTTTAAAGATAGTAGTCACATACTTTTCATATAATTCAATGTACTTTCTATCCTGCCAGTCACCATACTTTTCTTCTAATGCAAGTGGTGTATCAAAGTGCCAGATAGAAACGAGTGGTTCAATACCCGCATTTCTTAATTCTGTAAATACATTTCTATAGAAGTCTAAACCAGCCTGATTTGGTTCTGTTTCTTCTCCTGTAGGATAGATTCTAGACCATGAAATAGAAAGTCTGAACATCTTGAATCCCATTTCTTTAAGTAAGGCAATATCTTCTTTGTAGTGATGATAGAAATCAATACCATCATGGTTAGGATAGAGTTCATCATCAAAGACTGCAAAATGAGCCCCTTCTGGTAATTTAAAGCCATGGTTAGGTAATTTCTGTTTCTGACCATCCTTATCAATAAATGTAACCATTCTAGGAGTATTCACTGTTCCTCCTGTAGTTACATCAGTACGGGCCATACCTCTTCCATCTACATTCCATGCCCCTTCACACTGATTGGCAGCAACAGCGCCACCCCAATAAAAATCTTTACTAAATGTCATTGTTTATTCCTCCTAAATCATATTATATAAATTTTTAAACAAATATATTAAAATCCGACAGATTATGAAAATATTATTTTGGAATATCACATGAACCATAGTAATTATTTAAACCTACAATATGTGTATAGGTTTTGTGATTAATAGAGATATAATCCACATTTTCTATAAGGTTCTTATATGTATTCTCTATTTGATATTCACAATAAGGATTCTTCATAATTGTTCCTGAATAATTGATATCAATAGAATTAGGATAAGCATTATAGACAGGCATATGAGTATAAAGTGGTATTTCTAGTATACGTTTCACATGATCCATATAATTAGAGATATACCCTTTCAACATATTCTTTGCTTCACTATAAGGTGCTCTGATGTTAGACATATAATAATGATGACCGGGATTATTGTTATGGACATCAAACTTCTGCAGATAAAGAGAATCCTGTCCTTTAGTGATATAATTATCAGCTAAATACTTAGAACCATAGAGAATAGCTTTTTCTCTTGTATCCCAGTTTCTTGATGCCGCAAAGTCTATCCCATCCTGATCACTACTGTTTGCTCCAATATTATATATATTATAGAAGAGAGGTCCTTGCGGATTGTTTCTTGCATGTCCTCCACGAAGTCCTAGTCCTCCACCCGTCTGTTCCTGAATCGCACGGGTAATGAGTAATGACATAGAGACGTTATTTACTTCTGCACTGTAACGATAGAGTTCGGCCCAGTCTTTTTTAGACTGGGGTTCTAGACCTGACATTTCAGTTCCTTCCAGCATTCTTTTTCCTTCCTGTAATGTTTCAGAAGGATTATAAGTGAGTTTCTCAAACATCAGCGCATGATAAGCATCCAAACCATTACGTGGATCTAAGAAATAACGGGCTGCATTCAATGAAACACGACACCATGTCTGTCCTTCTATAATATTAGGAGAGGCAATCATTGAAGAATCATTTGTATCTATTAATGATTTACTTTGGAAGATGGATGCAGTTTGACTAAAGTCTAAAGAAGTATTAAGAGGTACATAGCACCATTCTGGATAAAGTGCATGTAAGAATCGTAAAGATTGTTTATAGCTATCAGGAAATGATGTGATTTCTTTTTCAAAAGATTCATCAAATACATATGCAATCACATTACGACTTGATATATAGCCTTCTTTCTTCTCACCATTCACATATATATAACCATAATATTGAGAACCTCTTTGTCCTTCTACAACTAAAGGTTGTCCCATTGTGAGTGTTTGATTAAGAAAAGATGTATTCTCTTTAACTAAAAAAATATGAGGTGCAAGCTCCTTATACGAAGTACATTGATGAACACCTAGAAGTAAAACTAGTACACATACTATCTTAATAATCGATGTCTTCTTCATTGACCCACCCTACCTGTGCACCACAGATGACATAAACATAATGTCCATAGACACCTGCAATCTTCACTTCAGTGCCTTTTTCACCTATAAACCAATGATCTGTATAATCATCTAAACAATAGAGATGATGATTTCTTTCATATAAGAATTCATTCTTAATAAAGATCATTACATGATCACTCACTCTATAACATTGACTAAACTCTTTTCCTTTCTTCATCATCTTTACTTCATAATCAGGAAAAGCTATCTTATGGTCTACTTCACCATTACCATACAGATCTTTATTTAATACACCTATAGGAAATGGTTGTACACATTCTGTTTGGTATGTTATTTCTCCCTTATAACTATGAATAATAAGCGCATTTAATTGTGAGATAGGTTTCACACCTGTTCCTCCATCAATGCAGATGATCTTCTTTTCTTCATCTATAATAATGTCATTATGAATAGAACGAGGGAAATAATTAGATGTAGGAAGATGTCCTACTACAACTGTATACTTTAATGAATGTCCTAATTCATAGAAATGTTGGAGTTCGAGGTAAGATGATAAACCACACTCCTTATAATTATCTCTTGGTTCTACACCTGCATGGACAAATAAATAATCATTAAATAATAATGTAGTAGGTAAATGGGACATGAACTTTAATTCTTGTTTTAGCTTTTCAGCCATGATTTTCTGCATACCTAAAGGTGTTTCATGTCCATCACTAAAATGTTCATGATTATAAATATCTCTAATAATACCGTTCTTACTATTTCTTTTGAGATACTTAGGAATTTCTCCTGCAATTTCTGGAATAGTAAGTAATGCATTCATCGCCCATTCACAATTTCCCATCAATATATAACACTTAGGAAAACGTGAAAGATTCATAATAAAGTGTATTGTTTCTAATACCTGGTCTCCTTTTTCTACAAAATCGCCAATAATCACTAAATAATCCTCTACAGGATCATAATTCACTTTTCTTAATAATTCTTTAAAGCGGTCTAAATGACCATGTATGTCTGATATCGCAATCAAGCGATAGTCATTCTTTTCTTTTTTAATTAAATGTTTAGGCTTTAACATAAATACCTCCTGATATCATTCTACAACAAAAAAAGTAGGTTGACCCTACTTTCTTGTTGCATAATATTTTCTTACAAGCATCTGTGTTTTACGAATATGTCTTTGAATACGTTCTGTTGCTTCCTCTTTGTCTCTATCAATGATAGCTTCTAGAATAGCACGATGTTCTGCAAGTGATGATTCTAAACGTTCTGGACGTGCAATAGAATGTCTTGATGTCACAGAGACATAGTAATGAATATCCTTAAGAATCTGTTCAAAATAGGTAGACTGTGTTGCCTGATAAATAGACTCATGGAATAAAATATTAAAATCATTCACTTTATCAAAGTCGCCCTTTGTAGTATAGAATTCTAGTAATTCAAATACTTCTTTAATTTTAGCAAGATGTACTTCATCTATACGATCAATTGCGAATGAAACAGCTAATCCCTCTAAAGAAAGACGTATTTCAAACATATCATCAATATCACGAGGTGAAAAACCTTTCACATAAACACCTTTGTTAGGAATACTTTCTACTAAACCTTCTAATTCTAGCTGTTTTAATGCTTCTCTAATAGGTGTACGAGAAATTTTCAATTCTTTCGCAAGTGTTAATTCATTTAGTTTATCACCGCATTGATAACTTTCATTAAGAATACGATCACGTAATAAGATAAATATTTTAGAGCCCAATGATCCATGGGAAGTTGATTCAAAAATGCTATGAGATGGCATTTCATTGTCCCTCCTCTTATAATTTATCGATAATTGCGTCTGTAAACTCTTTTGTAGTTGCCTGTCCACCAATATCAGGTGTTGTAAACTTACCTTCTTCTACAACTGCTGCTAAAGCTTCTCTTAAAGATTGTGCTTCTTTCTGCTTATTTAATGCTTCAAGCATCATTGCGAATGCAAGAATTAAAGAACTTGGGTTCGCAATACCTTTACCTGCAATATCAGGTGCACTGCCATGAACAGCTTCATAAATACGGTAGTCGTCACCAATATTACCTGATGGTGCAATACCAAGACCACCTACAAGACCTGCACATAAGTCAGAAACAATATCCCCATATAAGTTAGGTGCAACAAGAACATCAAATGTTTCTGGACGCTGTACAAGCTGCATACACATATTATCAATAATAACTTCCTGTGTTTCTATTTCTGGATAGTCTTTTGCCACTTCTCTATAACAATCAAGGAAAAGACCATCTGTATACTTCATTATATTGGCTTTATGGATGGATGTCACTTTTTTTCTGTTATTTGTGCGTGCATATTCAAATGCATAACGACAAATACGTGTAGAAGCTTCTCTAGTAATCAACTTAACACCATTCGCAATATCATCAGTGAGCATATATTCAATACCTTTATATAAATCTTCAGTATTTTCTCTAATGATGACTAAATCAATATTTTCATATTTAGAATCAATACCCTTGAAGTTACGTAAAGGACGTACATTAGCATAAGTAGAGAATTTCTGTCTTAATGCAACATTCACACTTCTAAAGCCTGTTCCAACTGGAGTTGCTGTAGGACCTTTTAATGCCCATTTGTATTCTTCAATTGCATCTACAAGACCAGGTTCCCATACTTCACCTGTTTCTTTTGCATATTGGGCACCTGCTCTATATTTAACCCATTCAATATCTAGGTTCATTGCTTTTGTGATAGATTCAACACTTGCTGAAATCTCTGGTCCAATACCATCACCTGGAATAAGTACTGCTTTCATTAGAAATCTCCTCCTAGTTCTTTAATTGCGTTTAATAATCCACCATACTGAATCATGACTTTTTCACGTGCTGATAATGATAGACGTGCTGTAATAGTTTCATTTGTATTCTTATTAGTCACTACAATGTCTTTACCTTCTTCTACAGATGTTAATAAATCACTTAATTCGTAATCATCCTGATCATTGAAGAAATCGTAATCTTTCGCATCAATAACAAGTGGAAGAATACCATTGTTGATTAAGTTAGAACGATGAATTCTCGCAAATGAAATGGCGAAGATAGCTTTGATCTTTAAGTAGTTAGGTACTAATGCAGCATGTTCTCTTGATGAACCCTGTCCATAGTTATCTCCACCTACAATGAAACCACCATTGTTTTTAACGGCTCTATTATAGAATTCAGAATCTACCTTAGAGAATGAGAACTTAGCTAAATGAGGGACATTAGAACGGAATGGAAGTAGTTTAGAATCAGAAGGTACAATATGGTCTGTAGAAATATTGTCTCCTACTTTTAATACAACCTTACCAGTCACTGTATCTGTTAACTTATCTCCTCTAGGAACTGGTTTGATGTTAGGTCCCATATAGATTTTATTATCAGGGATATATTCACTAATAAAGAAGTTAGGATTCTTCACAAATGGTGTATCTGGTACTTCTTCTAATACCATATCATTTTCAAATTCCTGTGATAAATAACCTTTGACTGCAGATAATGCAGCAACTTCTGGGGATACAAGATATACACTTGCATTATTTGTACCAGAACGTCCTTTAAAGTTACGGTTGATTGTTCTTAAAGATACACCTTTTGATAATGGAGCCTGTCCCATACCGATGCAAGGACCACAACCACATTCAAGAATTCTTGCACCTGCATGAATCATATCTGCAAGAGCACCATTTTGTGCAAGCATAGAAAGAATAGAAGAAGAACCTGGAGCGATAACTAAAGAAACATCTTCAGCTACTTTACGACCTTTTAAGATCTTTGCAGCACGCATCATATCTGGTAAAGATGAGTTTGTACAAGAACCAATGACTACCTGATTGATCTTCATACCTTCTAATTCTTTTACATCTACTACATTATCTGGTGAATGAGGCTTGGCAACCATAGGAACTAATGTAGACATATCAATTTCAATAGTTTCATCATATGTTGCGTCATCATCAGCTTTCATTTCAACATATTCATCTTCCCTACCCTGCTGTTTTAAGTAAGCTAAAGTATTTTCATCTGTTGGGAATACTGAAGTAGTGGCACCAAGTTCTGCACCCATGTTACAGATAGTCGCACGGTCAGTAAGTGAAAGATCATTTAAACCTTCACCTGTATATTCAACAATCTTATTAACCCCACCTTTTACTGATAATTCCTGTAAGATTTTTAAGATAACATCTTTTGCAGATACCCAAGGTGCTTTACGTCCTGTTAGTTTAACCTGTAATACTGATGGACACTGAACATAGTACTTACCTGTTGCCATGGCAACAGCGACATCAAGTCCTCCTGCACCAATCGCAATCATACCCATTGCACCACATGTTGGTGTATGAGAATCTGAACCAATAAGCGTCTTACCTGGATGTGAGAAATTTTCAAGCTGTAACTGATGACAAACACCATTACCTGGTTTAGAGAATGTGATACCATGTTTTCTTGCAACAGATTTAATAAATTCATGGTCATCCATGTTTTCAAAACCAGTCTGAAGCATGTTATGGTCAATATAAGCGACTGCTTTTTCTACTGCAACATGACCTACATTCATTGCTTCTAACTGAAGATAAGCCATTGTACCTGTAGAATCCTGTGTTAAAGTCTGGTCAATTCCAATACAAATAGATGTTCCTGGAACTAATTCTCCTTCTTTAAGATGTGCATTCAAGATTTTATACGCTAGATTCATATAATCTTCTCCCCCTTGTTTCTTATTGTATACAATTATACACATATACTATTATCTGTGCAATATAAAAAACAAAGATAATTTGTATTTATTTCGTTAAATTGGTACAATACATTGGGTGATGAAAAATGATATTATCTTGTTCAGGACTATCTAAATCTTATTCAGGAAAAGAAGTCCTAAAAAATATAACATTCCATATAGAAGAGCATGATAAACTTGCCATTATTGGTGTTAATGGTGCTGGTAAGAGTACATTGCTTAGAATTCTTTTAAATGAAGAAGCTTATGATGATGGTATAATGACTATTGCGAAGAATATTCGTATTGGTACATTGAATCAGGAACATAAGTTTGATCTTAATAAGAGTATTTATGAAACATTAGAAGAACCTTTTGAAGATTTAAAGAAGATAGAAAAACGTATTCGTGAATTGGAACAGGAAATGGCTGTCACAAATGATTTAGATACAATTATGAATCAGTATGATTCTTTATTATCTAAATTCCAGGATGAAGGCGGTTATGCCATGGAGTCACAGGTGAAAGGTGTTCTCAATGGTTTAGGTTTTGATGAGGATATGTGGTATAAACCTATTGGTATTTTATCTGGTGGACAGAAAACAAGAATTGCGTTAGGTCAGTTATTATTACGTTCTCCCGATTTATTATTACTAGATGAACCGACCAACCATCTTGATGTAAATTCTATTGAATGGTTGGAAAACTATTTAAAACAGTATAATAAAGCTGTAATTGTAGTATCTCATGACCGTTATTTTATTGATCAAGTGTCTACTTCTATTATGGAAATAGAGAATGGTAAGAGTAAGATCTATAAATGTAATTATTCTAAATATGCTGAAATCAAGAAGCATGATCGTGATGTAGAATTAAAACATTATTTAAATAACCAGAAAGATATTAAACGTATGCAGGAGTCTATTGATCGTTTAAAATCTTATAACCGTGAAAAACAGGTAAAACGTGCTGAGTCTAAAGAGAAAGCACTTGAACGTATGGAGAAGGTAGAAAGGCCTGAAAGTCTTCCTTCTAGTATCCGTTTTGCATTTGAGCCTGAAGTAGAGAGTGGTTATGATGTTTTAAAAGTAGATGATGTAGCGATGGCTTTTGATAAGCCATTGTTTGATTCTGTGTCTTTTGAAGTTAAGAAAGGTGAAAGAGTTGCTTTACTTGGACCTAATGGTGTAGGTAAGACAACTATGTTCCATTTGATTCTTAAAGATTATTTACCTGTACATGGACGTATTCGTTTAGGTTCTAAGGTGATGATTGGTTATTACGATCAGGAACAGACTTCTTTATCTCCTGAAAAGACAATTTTTGATGAAATACATGATGCTTATCCTGATATGAATAATACAGAAATCAGAAATATCTGTGCTGCATTCTTATTCAAAGGTGAAGATGTATTTAAAACAATTGATGTTTTATCCGGTGGTGAAAAAGGACGCATCGTCTTAATTAAGCTATTACTTAATAAGGCAAACTTCTTAATTCTAGATGAACCAACAAACCATTTAGATATTCAATCTAAGGAAGTACTAGAAGATGCATTATTAGATTTTCCTGGTACTATTCTCTTTATTTCTCATGACCGTTATTTTATTAATAAATTGGCTACCAAGATTGTAGAGATGAATCCACATGGTGATGAAATATTTGGTGGTAACTATTCTTATTATCTTGAACATCGTAAAGTAGAAGAAGTTGTGAAAGAAACATCTGTAAAAGTTCAAAATAACATTGATAAGAAAAAGAAGAATAGATTAAAGAAGATAGAAAATGATATTTCTGACTTTGAAGAGAAGATCAGTGCGAAGAAAGAAGAACTCCATAGCGATGAAGTGATGAATGATTATCAGAAGTATAATGAAATCACTGCTGAATTAGAAGATTTAAACAACAAATTAGAAGAACTCATGACGGAATGGGAAGAACTTTCAGAAGAGATGAACGCTTAAAAGGACTAGGGGCAACCCTAGTCCTAATTTCTTTGTTTTAAGTTATAGATAAGTATAAATGCACAGATAAAATCACCAATGATTGACACAATAAATGGATAAAATGCATAAAGATCTTTTAATGTTGGCAAGAAAGATAAGACAAAAATATTCTGTGAATAACATAAGAACTTAATGCCTATCACCATAAAGGCAATCATATAAGCAAACCATAAACAATAATGTGTATAGATTCCTCCTGGCACCACATGCTTTAATCTTTCATATTCATTCTCTGTTCCTCTATTATGAGATAACTTAATATACATATTCTTATATATCTTGAGATTCATACGTGAGAACATAATGATTGGAATATAGAGTAATGTCCAGAAACCAATAGTCCCTAAGTAAGGACACAGTAAACCACTCACAATAGAAGCACCCATGCATATATAGAAGGAACGTGGCATAGTAAATGTCAGCCCTTCAGGATCAAAGTAATCATAAAGTTCTCTTCCACCATAACGATGTAACCATTTATTTCTTTCATCATAAACAGTCTTAATAGATAAGACATTAACCATTAGACCAATCATATAGAGTACTGTATTCAGCAATTCCCCTCTTTTATTAATAAGAGTCACAGTACTGTCTCCATCTAATTGATAAAGGAAAAGCATAATAACTGAAGTCACAATAACTAACATTACAGATAGTATAAAATAAGCATTATAGAGTGTATCTTTTTCTGAATCATCAGCCTTTTTAATACGATATTCCATTAAGCAATAAAGACCTGTTTCTATTAATACAACAAGACTTCCTAAACCTATAGGAGGATTAATTAGGAAAATAAACCAGCTTATTAGCGATAAAATAATAGCGTTCATATTTCCCTCCTTTCCAACCTATCATACACTAAAAAAAACATCCGGAAAAGACCGGATGTTCATTTATTATTCAACATTAAAGTCGTCTGATAAGTCTTCACCATTAGTAGCGATGACTTTCTTATACCAGTAGAATGAATCTTTCTTATAACGGTCAAGAGTTCCTACTTCTTCATCTGTAGTATCTACATAGATAAAACCATATCTCTTTCTGATACCTTCATGAGTTGATACTAAGTCGATTGCTGACCAAGGGCAGTAACCCATCATTTCGATGTTTTCAGTAACAGCCTTATGTAACTGTTCGATATGTGCTCTTAAGTATGCAATTCTGTAGTTATCATGAACACGACCATCTTCTAATGTATCGTAAGCGCCTAAACCATTTTCAGTAACGATCATTGGTAAATGATAACGAGAATACATTTCTCTCATAGTTGCTAAGAAACCATCAGGGTCAATTTCCCAACCGAATTCAGTCTTCTTAAGGTTTGGATTTGCATATCCCTTATAGTAACCTGCTTCACCGCGAGATGACTGCTGGTCTGCACCTGAATCTAATTCCTCATCAGCACTTGAATGCTGTACAGTTGCAGTTGAATAGTAGTTGAAACCAATGAAGTCTGGATGTGCATTCTTCATAGCTTCTTCATCACCTTCAGCAAATGTTGGTGTTGCATCATTTTCTTCTAAGTAAGTCCATACTAAGTTATTGTATTTTCCATAAACAGCCATATCTAAATATAACCAGTTTCTGATTGCGTTGAATTCCTGAGCTGCTAAATTATCTTCTGGCTTGCAAGTTGCTGGATATACATAAGAAATATTTGGAGCTGGACCAATCTTAGCATTTGGAAGCATTTCATGACATAAAACCATAGCTTTAGCCTGAGCAACTAACATATGGTGGTTCTGCTGATATACTTCTTTTAATACATTTGTAGTACCTTCAGGAATTCTTAATGTACCAATAATTGGACCAACTAAAGTAAGCATATTCTGTTCGTTGATAGTTAACCAGTATTTAACTCTATCACCGAAGTTTTCAAACATAACCTTTGCGAAGTTAACGAACCAGTCTACTGATTCAGGATTAGACCAAGAACCTCTCTTGTCTAATGCATCAGGCATATCAAAGTGGAACATAGTCACTAATGGTTCGATATTATATTCTAAACATGTATTAATCACATCATTGTAATGATCGATACCTGCCTGGTTTACTTCACCAGTTCCATTAGGAATGAGTCTAGTCTAAGCGATTGAGAAACGGTATGTCTTGAATCCCATTTCAGCCATTAACTTGATATCTTCTTTATAACGATGATAGTGATCTGCACATACATCTAAAGATGCAGTTCCTGCTGGTAATTCTTTAACATCCTGACATGATGGCCCTTTACCATCTGATAAATTAGCACCTTCTACCTGATAAGCTGAAGTAGATGCACCCCATAAGAAATCTTTTGGAAAAGCTTTTAATTTGTTGTCTAACATTTATGAGTCTCCTTTTCTTTTTTTCTGACACCATTATAACGGAAGATTTTAAAAATCATAATTCTTTTCAAGAATAGAAAAAAAGAGAAAATATTTTCACATTTTCTCGCTTATCCTACACTTTTTTAAAAGTATCTTAAATTTTCTTTTCCATTAAGTATCTTAGAAGTCTTTCTCCACGTCTTTCATTGATTTGTTCTTCAATGACTGCATAACCTTTAGATTCAAAGAATGCTTTAGATGTAATAGATGAAGTCACATTAATCACATGACTTCCATGTTTTTTTGCATATTCTTCTAACTCTTCTACAAGTTTAGATGCAATCCCTTTTCTTAAATAATCAGGATGAACATATAAACGATCCAAATATCCAGTTTTGCCAATATTACCGAATGCAATCAACTTATCATCTTCCTCAACCACAATAGTATGATTTTTCTCTAAAGACTTTTCCCAATGATATTCATTAGCATCCTTAGGTGCAATAGCATCTAATTGTTCTTCACTATAATCATTCTTATTGACTTCATGAACAGTGACATAAAATAAATCCATAACTGCATGAAGATCTGTGTTCTTGTATTCTCTAAATTCCATTTATATCACCTCTATTTCATACATCACATTATACCATTATTTGCCCATAAAAAAAACGGTCATTATAGACCGTTTCACTAAATACCGAATAATAAATCGATATAGTTTGGAATTGGATACTGCTGAGCACTTACTTTAGTTTCTAAGCTATCAGCAGTTGCACGTAATGCATCCATAGCTGGGATAACTAAATCCTTCCATGCAGTTGCAGTATCTAATGTAGAAGAATCAGTTGATTCAGCTTTATTGATGGCAGTTTCTAATGTAATCATCTGTTCACGCATAGTTGAAAGTAAAGAAGTTAATACCTTTAAGTCTTCAACCATGAATGTATTATCTACACCAGCTTTAGCTACTTCTTTTGCGTCATTAGCTAAAGTACCACATGCTTTTACATATGCTGGATATAATTCAGTCTTAGCCATTGATAATGCTGTTAAAGCTTCAACACGGATTGTCTTAGCATAGTTGTCTAACTGGATGTCATAACGTGAATCAATTTCAGCTTCAGTGAATACACCATGTTTTACAAACATTTCACGGATTTCAGGTTTCTTTAAGCAAGCGCATGCATCTACAGAGTTTGCGTGGTTAGGTAATCCACGTCTTGCAGCTTCTTCTTTCCATTCTTCTGAATATCCATCACCATTGAAGATGATTCTTTCATGATTCTTGAAGAATTCTCTAATGATATCATCTAATGATTCACCGGCATCTAATTTAGCAGCCATCTGATCATATTCTTCAGCCATAATAGCATTTAACATAGTGTTAACTGCTGCAACTGACTGAGATGAACCAACCATACGGAATTCAAATTTATTACCTGTGAAGGCAAAAGGAGATGTTCTATTTCTGTCTGTTGAGTCTTTAGAGAAATCTGGGATAACTGATACACCAGTAGTGAATCTTTCACCAGTAGTCTTATTTAATTCTTCACCATCAATGATTGCTTTAATAACTTTATTTAAGTCATCACCAACGAATGCTGAAACAATTGCAGGTGGAGCTTCGTTAGCACCAAGTCTGTGGTCATTACCAGCACAAGCAGCAGATAATCTCAATAATTCAGCATATTCATCAACACCCTTAAGAGCACAAGCAAGAGTAGCTAAGAAAGGCTTATTGTTGATTGGGTCAGGTCCAGGATTAAATAAATTAATACCTGTATTAGTCATTAATGACCAGTTGTTATGTTTACCAGAACCGTTAACACCTTCAAATGGTTTTTCATGTAATAAACATCTTAAACCATGTTTCTTCGCAATATCCTGAGATAACTGCATTACTAATGCGTTGTTATCAGCAGTTACGTTAGCTACTGTATAGACACAAGCAACTTCATGCTGTGCAGGAGCTACTTCATTATGCTTAGTTTTTGAAGGAATACCATATTTCCATAATTCAGTATCAAGATCCTTCATGAAGGCACCTACTTTACGTTTAATAGAACCAAAGTAGTGATCTTCTAATTCCTGACCCTTAGGAGCAGGAGCGCCATAAAGAGTACGACCAGTTAACTTTAAGTCAACTCTCTTCTGCCAATATTCATCTAATACTAAGAAATATTCCTGTTCAGCACCAACTGAAGCAGTTACTTTATCAACACCCTCTAAACCAATCTTAGTTAATAAGTTAGAAGCTGATGCACTTAAAGCATCACAAGCACGTAATAATGGAGTCTTTTTATCAAGCGCTTCACCAGTATAAGAACAGAATAATGTAGGAATATATAAGCTACCATCTTTTACAAAAGCTGGAGAAGTACAATCCCATGCAGTATAACCACGTGCTTCGAAAGTAGCACGGATACCACCAGATGGGAAAGAAGAGGCATCAGGTTCACCTTTTCTTAATGTCTTACCACTGAATTCAAGAACTGCTCCACCATTTCCATCTGGTTCTAAGAAAGCATCATGCTTTTCTGCAGTTAAACCAGTCATTGGCATAAACCAGTGAGTGAAATGTGTAGCACCATTTTCAACAGCCCAGATTTTCATTGCATTTGCGATTACTGTCGCAACTTCTTTTGAAAGAGGTTCTCCCTTATCTAGAGCTTCATGGAAAGCTTTATAAGTAGATTTAGGAATGCGTTCCTTCATAGTTTCGTCGTTGAATGTATAACGACCGTATTCATCTAAAAGTTTGTTCATTTCCATACGATTACATCTCCTTTTTATGGGTATGATTGTAGCAATAAAAAATATTTGCGTCAATACTTTTTTATCACTGTGCAATAATTTTTATCATTCACTCCTTATTGCACCCACATAGTATCACAAAATGTAGGGTTTTAACTACTCTAATTCAATAATTTTCACTTTTTAAAAAATATTAGCCAACTTGTCATTTAATACCGAAAAGATTATAATTGTAACGAGGTGAAAAATATGTTTGGAAAACAGAAAACATTGATCATAGATCATAATAGTGAACGTAATGATCGCATTAAGAATTATCTCAATCAAGATCATTTTATTTGTTATCAAGCAAAGACATTGGATGAATTCAATTCTCTTTATACAAACAACAATTATGATTGCATTATTCTAGAAGATGTATTCCCCGGTATTAATACGAATAAGTTCCTAGTAAAAAATAGACGTAACTCACAAGCTATTACTATAGTTATAAGTGATATGTTAAATGAAGCTTACTTAGAAGATTTATTAGATGCCGGTGCGGATGATTACATTGTAGTACCCTTCTCATTAACTTCTTTATTAAGAAAAATTCAAGACGTCTATAGGATGGGTGTTTTAAGACCTAGAAAGATCTACCGTTTTAAAGATATTATATTAGATGATACTGCCAAGACCGTTTCATTAAACGATCATTCAGTTACTCTAACTAAAAATGAATTTAAACTATTAAAAATGTTGATGTCTCATCCCTATCAACCTTATACTTCAACCAAGATTTTTGAAGGTATCTGGGGTGATAGTGTCTATGCAGACGATCAATCAGTCATGAACCTAGTGAGTTCACTTATAATAAAATTTAATAGAACAGGCTCTCATGAAGAGTATATCAGACGCTTTGGCGCTAACTCTTATAAGATGGCCATATAAAAAAAGAATGCATATCGCATTCTTTTTTCTTTTAGCTTCTCTTATTGATTTTTCTACGTCTTCTGTTTTCGCGTCTTTCTTTCTTTTCAATCTTACGATGCTGGTCAGTATAATCCGCTACTGTACAGTGGATACGTTTATTAGATTCGCAAATTGCATCTACAAATTCATATCTATCTTTTGGGAATGTACTATATCTCTTTTTTAAATCTGTATAAAGTTCAATAGCATGAGGTCTAGTGACTAAGTCAGCCATTCTTGATACTGGATCACAAATGACTTCACATGACATTAAGTCTACTTCTTTTTGAGGTAATAATCTTCTTTTGAAGATTAAAGTTTTGCCATCGACAATATATTTATAAGGACGACATCCTAAGAAATAAAGATACATTGCAGCCAAGAAAATTGAAACAATAATAAATGACTGCTGATCCAATGATTTTAATACAAACATGACGATATCATAAATCCAAACAAGAGTTAAAGCACCTAGCCAGATACCTACAGCTAGATTTGGTTTTACCTTGAATTCTTTCATAAAAAAAGGCCTCACTTTCTTTTCTATTATACAATATTTAGTCCTTTATTACAATAAAAAAGAAGAGAGGCAAGGCTCTCTTCTCATTGTCGAAATATTATAATTATAAATTTTAAATAAATTATTCAGCAGCCTGTTTAGCCTGGAATTTTTCGTAGGCAATTAAGAATGGAACATAAACAACTACTGAAATAGCAACTACGATTAACTGAGAAATTGCACCCATTGGATGACCACCTGTAGCTAAGAAGCCAAGGATAACTGGTGGCATTGTCCAAGGTACTTCAAGCACGATCTTAGGACAGAATCCACTAAATACTAAGATGTAACCAACGATCATAGTTACTACTGGAGCTAAGATAAATGGAATGTCTAGGATTGGGTTCAATACTAGAGGGA
>OFRY01000132.1_pt1 | contig 56911 bp, 60 predicted proteins | sample 1543171 | NCBI WGS metagenome assembly OFRY01 (sample SAMN04209240, study PRJEB22552) | human gut metagenome | biome: gut; material: feces | host: Homo sapiens | place: USA: Oklahoma | reverse complement strand
AGCTTCCCCCGAACACGGAGGGAAGTGCCGAGCCTTGCGAGGCGATAGGGGCAAGGGTGCATACACAGGTAAAAACATTTAAATCTTACAACCTCTGCCCAGATTCTTACCGCTCTCGTTGGTCGGGTATGGCGTTTCACTCATTTTTACAGCGTCGCTTTGCTCTTCGAAAAGCGGTTCGCTTGCTTCCCATCATCCGGGGACGGCTTTTCTATGTAAGTCATTTCGTTATTTTTTGTTTTTGCTCACACTTATTTTTTTTATTCTTCCCTTTCCCTTGCTCTCTCTGCCTTTGCGTAAGCGTTCGGGTGGTGTTGCAAAAAACGCTGGAGCCTTCTTGCCATGGGATAGAAGGTCAGGTATGTGAGACTTCCCGAAACTGCACCGCCTACGAAGGGAACGGATTTGGAAATCCATCCGGCCAGTGCCTTTTCCGTCACCTTTGCCCCGGTCATTTCCGCGCCTTTTTTCAGTACGGGAATTCCGTTTTTCAAAGTGTGGCGAATCATCTGATCGCTTATTTTTTCTGCATATTTCTTCGAATAATAGGTCACTGCCTGGCCTGCCAATTTATCTCCGCACATGATGCGGTAAAATAATCTGATTTTATCTTTGATTTCCTCCTCCATACCGCGGCCGCCTTTTTCAAGCGCCGGCCAACCGTAAAGGTACAGCAGTTTCTGCATAACCAAAATGACGTGTCGGTTGAACTGGCGGGCATCATAGACTGTCGCAACGACGGCGGCAATACCTCCGGGAATCCCTGCCGCAGCCGAACGGATAGCTGCTTTTTTCGTTTCCCGGCGGATACATATATCTGCCAGACGGTCGATGACGTCAGGCGGTATTTCTGCCTGTGCCGGCGAGAATGCAATCGCTTTTTCAACCTGCTCCGCCGGATAATACGGTCCGAGACAATCCCACAAAAAAGCGGCACGGTCCAGACGGTTTTCCTTACTTTCAAGTAATTTGGCGACTCCTTCGGGCGTGAAATCATTCCATATATCTTTCGCTACGGAATAACTGCCTGAAATATCGGCAAGCCGCCATATATTTTTCAACTTCATTCCCATTCCTCCTGAAATTTCCTGTATCTCATTTTTCATTTTTATTTATCATACCATAATATGACTTTCGGTCAAAATCGTAATTTATGAAATCAATTGTTTACTGTAAAATTCCGCTTTACCGCGGAGCAAACGACCGCCGGGGACAAGAACACCGTTATTTTCATAATCGGGCAGGTAGAGAAGGTCCCACCGCATATCGGGATCACCGCTTCCGATTCCGTAGCCGTCTGTTTTGGCAATTTCCGCATGGGTATAAATATCACCGGCAGAAAGTCCCAGATAAAACAGGGCGTACCCGCAAAAAAGCGCCAGTGCCTCTATCTGTTCTTCCGACGGTGCTTCTCCCAAATCCACGCCCGAAGGAGCGTCATACCAGCAGCACGCCCCGCAGGCACAGGCCATCGCCACACCGAGAGAACGTCCGTTTCTCCGCCATGTATGGGACAGCACCCGGGTGAAGTCGGAATGCATGACATGGAAACAGCCCCCACGGTCAATGACCGCGTGATAGGCCATGAAATCCGTCATGCGGTACGGCGCTGCCGTCCAATGAGCGTAAATACGGTCTATTTCTCCTTTCGCCGACATCAAATGTTTTGTTATCTCTTCTATATTCTGAATCATAATCTCCAAAAGGGTTTCCCCTTATTTCTTTCCTTTCATCTGTTTTACCAATTCCGCCAACGCGCTTACGCCGGCGTCGTTTAAATTTTCTGCAATACTCACCATTTCCGACGCCGCCAGATAGGCGATGCAGAGCCCGGCAAATACGGGCTGTCTTCCTGCTGCAACCAGCATATGGTCCGCCAGTGCACTTCCCAAAGTCAGAAGAATATACACCGCCAGTTTACCGCAAAATCCGTATTTCATTTCCCTGCTTGAAATAATTCCTGCCCGGTGAGCCGCCGGAATGGCAAAAAGACAGGACAGGATATCCCGTTTCTTTTCCCCACGAAACTCCAGATATCCGTGAGCAAGAGCCAGCCACTTCGTCAGAAGATCAATCATCACCACCGCCGCAAAAAGAGACGCCAGCTCTACATGGAAGAGGCCCTCTGCCAGAAAACCTGTCGCGATTCCCTTCAGCGGCCAGTCCTCAAAAAGACGATGCAGACTGTCCCGCAAAAAATGGTCCTGCCAAAACTCCATCCTCTCCTCCTTTCTTAAAACCAATACTCCGGATCTTTTTCCTTATCGAAGAAATATACGCCCAGTTCCTCCGGTGAAATCTGCAAAATTCTCATGGAGCGGTAAATGTCCCGCTGGGAAAAATGAATCTGGTTATTCAGCCGCAACGAGAGCGACGTTTTACTGATTCCCAAGCGTTTTGCAAATACTGTATCTGAACGCATTTTCTCGCGGATTCGTCCGCGGAGCTTTTCATAATTGAAATTCATCCTCTTCCTCACTTTCAAAACTATTCCCAAGGAATTCCAACTTTATTATAGAACATATGTTCTATTTATAAGTAAGAATACCCCTTGCACAGAAGGCTGTCAACACCCCCGGTTTCCCCTGTTTATAAAGAAAAACCCGGGCATCCGATACGCCCGGGCATTTCTTATGTTCCCTCTTAACCCTTATTGGTCAGAACGGATACTTCAGAACGGCGGACTGACTCCACCGGCATCTCTTGTAAATCACCGATTGCATTTCCCGCTTCAAAAAGCGCTTCATCGGTAGCACTTTCTTTGATACTGTTGAAAGTCATATTTTTATAAGTCCCTTCGCCCGCTTCCACACGGACAATCAGCTTGGTCTTTTCAACGGTTTTAGCTACTGCCATACATACCCTCCTTTCTTATACGAATCATAAAAAATTTTGAATCTGTTAACGGATTTCCGTTTCTGTCGTGGTTACAATGACCGCCTTGGAAAAAGAAGCCGCCTCAAGCCCTGCATGATTTGCCAGAACAGGACGGATTTTTTCTGCTGCCGTTTGTACCTTTGCCAAATCCAAGTTGTCTTTCGGATTATTGATACGGACAGTCATCACCGTATCGGCAGCGGTCATAAATTTCAATTCCAGTCTTTTATTCATGAACACTCTCCTTTCCTTCGTTTCCGCCCCGGGGAGGAAACAAATATCTCAGCGCTGGAAGTATCATAAATCATTGCTGTTTAAATCGGATTAAACAAAGAAAAATTTTGTGAAATATAACAGAACTTTTTTCTTCCTTTCTAAAGAAATACAGATACCACCGGCTTTTTCCTTGTATTTTTTCCTTCCCCTTTGTTTCCATTTATGCATTATAATTTATGAATATAGTCTTTTATATCATTTTATATATGTAGTGCGGGAACGATTTCCTTTTTCATCTATGTCTTTTTACTTATGATTTATTTTTCAATTATATTTTAATGTTTATATATAAATGTATTAGACTATTTTAAAGAAAAGGGGTATCTTATAAACATAAGAACAATAACAATGCTTCACAAGGGGGAGACCGCCACTATTTTCTTTGTTGCGGCAGTCAAAGCAAACTCAAAAACGGCATGCACTTTTGGTATTGCAGTGCTATCCCGGAAGGGATAAAAAGCAAGTACAATCAAAACGTTTGTCTCAGACAGACGTCTTTTTTTTGCAAGAATTTTGTATCTGCTCCAACTTGCCCCTTCCGACGGCTGACGCCGCCACCTTCCCCGTGTCCGGGGACGGCTTACGGGTTTCATTCTTTCCTTATTTCCCATCACGTAGGGACAGCTTGCATTTCCTATTCTTTCCTTACTTCCCGTCATGTGGGGACGGCTTGCGGTTTGTATTCTTTCCTTTCTTAAGCAAACAACGGGAACGGATTTTTTATGTCCGTCATTTCTTTATTTTCCGGTTTGGCTCTCTTATATTTTTTGATTTACCCGTCCGAAAAGCCGGATCTGTTCCTTTCCTGTGGATATTTCTTTTCTTTCGGTCCATGATAAAGAAAAGATCATTATGTTTTAAAGGAGCATTTTATGAAAACATATACGATACGGGATATGGACGAGGACGGGCTTGCTGCTCTGATTGTCGATATGGTACACCGCACGGCGGTACATCATACGCTTTGGTTCCGTGAGGTGGAGCATCAACTCGGGTTTGAGAAGGCTTTGGAAGTCATGGATGCCACGTGGGAGAAGACGAGGAAAATTTTTGTCCGCCGTTTGTCGGAGGTGCTTTCTTTCCGGGAACGTGACGGGATTCCCGATTTCATAGGCCGTCTTTCCCGGGAAAAGAAACTGTCTCTTTTGGATGCGGTGGCTAAAAATTGGCTGGCCCAGGACGGTATCTGGTTTCAGAGCGTGGAATTTGCATACGGTATGAATGATGCGAAACGGTGTAATGATTCCACGTGGACCCGTTTTTCTCCTTTTGAGGCGCATTGCGTGAAAAAGCTTCTTCACTTGGGCGAACATCCCGGTCTCGAGGGACTTGAACAGGCGCTCGGGTTTCGTATGTACAGCCGTATCAATGTCCAGTCGTCCCGTTGGGAGAACGGTGCTTTGATTTTCCAAATGGATGATTGCCGTGTCCAGTCAGCACGGCGGAGAAAAAAATTACCCGATTATCCCTGCCGTAGTGCCGGGCTTGTAGAGTATGCCCGTTTTGCTTCCGCCATCGATTCACGGATCAGGACGGAGTGCCTTTCTTGTCCGCCCGAAGTCGCTTCTCCCTATTCTTTCTGTGCCTGGAAATTTACTTTGGACGAATAATTTTCCGCATAAAAAAACGGCTCCCCGTCATGAGAGCCGTTTCTTTTCATTCCTGTTATGCCGCTATATCTTCGCCCTGTTTTTTTGTTCTTTTATAGAGATACCAGCTGCCGCCTGCAAGCACCGCAAAGCCGATGAAGTATCCGATATAGGCAAGAACCGGTGTTTTTTTGGTAAACTGGAAATAAATTTCCTGTCCTTCCTGATAGGTCACCGTATTTCCTTCCAGAGTACCGCCGCCGATGGTATCCTTGGAAATATCGGCATCCAAGGTGATTTTCGTAACGCCCGGTGACCGTCCCAAGCTGAATTTATAGACTTTGTCATTGTCCGGAAGAGGCGTAATGACGTCCCGTATATCCCGTCCGCCCACCGTTCCGAGGGCATGGCCGAGTTTTGCCAGTTCCTGACTGTTTTTGAATTCCGCTTCAATCTGCCAGTTGGGGAAAGCGCCTTTTGCTTCTTTGTCTTTAATCACTTTTCCTTCATTGTTGATGGGATATACGGTATACCCGGTGAGTCCGGTTTTCTTGATTTCCTGCTCCACATCGCCGCGGCTGAGCGGTCCCACCTGGGACTGTACGACAGCCTGCCATTTTCCGCTGAAATCGGAATTTACTTTGATATCGGAATCAATTTTTACGCACCCCGACACAAGAATCATACAAAATGAACAGAGTAGAAATAAAAGTTTTCTCATTTGCGGCTCCTCTCTTGATTTACATAGGAATTTTCCCTGTTTTCATATATAATTCCAGTATACCATTATCTATTGTTTTTTAATATCCTGCTCGTATTTTCCGTGACCGCAAAGGAGGTCTTATGAAACCGTGGCGTATATTTCTATCCCTTTGGCTACTTCTTACGTTTTCGGTGGTTCTGCTTGACCGTATTTTTATCTTTTATGTATCATCGAAACAAAAATAAAAGCACCGTCTGTTTTTCACAGGCGATGCTTTTTTTATTTCTTTATTCTCCCATTTCCGTCAAAACACGGCTGCAACGGCCGCAGACATGTTCGTGGTCGGGGTCGTGTCCTACATCGGGGGTCCGTTTCCAGCAGCGTTCGCATTTTTCAAGGGTGCAGACGGCAATGGAAACTTTGACGGCTCCGTCTTCGGAGGAAACCGCATTTTCAGGTGCGTTTTCAAGTCCTTCCGTGATTTTCGTCTGGGAAACCAGGCAGAAGTCAGCCAGTTCTTTTTCCATGTCTTTCAGAACGGCGAGATTTTCTCCTTCCGCATAGACGGTGACTTCCGCATCCAGAGGATGACCGATGATTTTTGCCTGTCTTGATTCTTCAAGCGCTTTGGTAACGACACTTCTCAAAGCAAGACGTTTTTTCCACTTTTCATCCAGTTCTTTGTCCAGATAACGGTCATTTTCTTCCGGCATGTCCATCATGTGAACGGACCATTCCTTTTCGTCACGGACGGGCAGGGCCTGCCAGACTTCTTCGGCGGTAAAGCAGATGACGGGAGCGACGAGCTTCACAAGGGTGAGCAGGATTTCATACATCGCTGTCTGGGCGCTTCTCCGCAGGCGGGAATCGTCTTTTTCCGTATAAAGACGGTCTTTCAGAATATCCAGATATACCGAGGACAGGTCGACGGTACAGAAATTATGAACCGCATGGTACATGACGTGGAATTCATAGTTTTCATAAGCCTTGAGAACGGTCCGTTTCACCTGTTCCATACGGAGCAATGCCCATTTATCCAATTCTTCCATATCTTCATAAGTCACACTGTCTTTTGCCGGATCGAAATCGTAGAGATTGCCCAAAAGATAACGGAAGGTATTTCTGATTTTTCTGTATACATCGCTCATGGATTTCACGATTTTATCGGACAGACGGACGTCGCCCTGATAGTCGACGGAGGAAATCCAAAGGCGCATGACGTCGGCGCCGTATTTGTCGATAATATCCTGCGGTGCCACTACATTGCCTACCGACTTGGACATTTTACGGCCTTCGCCGTCCATGGTAAATCCGTGGGTGAGTACTGCTTTGTACGGTGCTTTGCCGTTGACGGCCACACTGGTGAGAAGTGAACTCTGGAACCAGCCGCGGTGCTGGTCGGACCCTTCCAGATAAAGGTCGCACGGATACTCCGCTCCGTCTTTTTTCCAATTTTCATGCGGATCTTTCAAAGCGCCGTTCCATGTCGATCCCGAATCGAACCATACGTCCATGATGTCCGTTTCCTTGTGGAAATGCGTACCGCCGCAATGAGGGCATTTGAAATTTTCGGGCAGAAGTTTTTCCGCCGGATAACTCCACCATGCATCGGAGCCTTCTTTTTCCACAACGTCCTTCACTTTTCCGATAGTTTCGGGGGTAATTACATATTTTCCGCAATCATCACAGTAGAAAGCGGGAATCGGCACACCCCAGGAACGCTGGCGGGAAATACACCAATCCTGACGGTCACGGACCATATTGTAAAGACGGTCATGGCCCCAAGAAGGAATGAACGTTGTATTGTCCACCGCTTCCAATGCTTTTTCACGGAAATCATTGATAGAGGCAAACCACTGCTCTGTCGCTCTGTAAATGACGGGGTTCTTACAACGCCAGCAGTGAGCGTACTGGTGATGAATGGATTTCTTTCCGAGAAGCATACCTGCATGAGCCAGCTCGGAAATACAAGGTCCTTCCGCTTCCCAAGTCGTCTTTCCTTCGATAAATTCGCCTGCTTCTTTTGTCATGCAGCCCTTATCATCGACGGGACAAATGACTTCCTGCTTCAGCTTGCCTGCATTTTCATATTTCTTGTAAACTTCAAAGTCATCGACGCCGTGGCCGGGAGCGGTATGAACGCAGCCTGTACCTGCATCGAGCGTAACGTGGCTTCCTTCAAGCACGTATACCGTGCGGTGATAGAATTCCCAAGGATGTCTGAATGTCGCCATATCCCATTCTTCGCCCGTCATTTCACGGCCGGCAAATTCGTAATTTTCAATCTTGCAGTCCGCCATAGCCGCCGGAGCAAGCTCCTTATTCATGAGATAATATTCGTCGGCATCGAGATTATGCACCCATACATAAGTGAATTTCGGATTGACGGAAATATACAGGTTTGCCGGAATGGTCCAAGGTGTAGTCGTCCAGATAACCGCAAAAAGCTTCGACGGATCGACCCCTTCAGGCCCGAGATTTTTAATATCCAGAGCCGGGAATTTTACATAAATGGACGGAGATTTTCTGTCCTTATATTCGATTTCCGCTTCTGCCAGCGCCGTTTCACAGTGAGGGCACCAGTAAACCGCTTTCTTACCTTTGTAAATATAACCCTTATTGGCCATTTCACCGAAAACTTCAATCTGCCGTGCTTCCAAATGGGGATCGAACGTGACATAACGGTTTTCAAAATCGCCGATAACACCCATGCGGATAAAATCGGTTTTCTGGATTTCAATCCATTTCTTCGCATATGCAAGGCACTTGCGGCGGAGTTCCAGCGCCGTCATATTGGCCCGGTCCTCTCCCGAATCTTTCAGCACCGCATACTCGATGGGCAGTCCGTGGGTATCCCAGCCGGGCACATAATTGACCTTATACCCTGCCATATGGCGGTAACGGACAATGATATCCTTCAGCGTCTTATTCAAAGCATGACCGATATGGATTTTCCCGTTTGCATAAGGCGGTCCGTCATGAAGAACGAACTTTTTCGCCCCTTCATTTTCTCTCTTTGCAATTCTTTCTTTATACAGATTACGGTTTTGCCATAATTCGACAAATTCCGGTTCCTTTTGCGGCAGATTTCCCCGCATCGGAAATTCCGTCTGCGGCAAATGCAATGTTTTGCTGTAATCCATTCCTGTTCCTCCTGCATTTCATAAAATAAAAAAATCCCGCCCGGCAAGGGGCGAGATTATATCCCGTGGTACCACCCTCATGACATAAAGCCACTCGGTACAAATAACGGTGTCCCGGCGAAGCCTTTCCTCTCCGCAGCTCAGAAGTGATTCATCCGCTTCTCCCGCTCCTCATTCCACCATACAGAGGCTCTCTGTGCCGGGTTCAAAACCGATCGTCTTCGTCAAAGCTTTTCTTATGCATTGTATTGTAACGATATTTATCCTTATAGTCAAGGGAAGGAAGAAATATTTCCCCCGTGATTCATATCCGTCACACCGGTTTCTTACCTTTCTTCCCACACTTGCTCCTTCCGACGGCTCCGCCGCCACCTTAGCCACGGCAAAGCAGGGACAGCTTTGGGTGTATGACTCATTTCGCTATTTCGGGTTTTAGCTTATTAAAAAACTATGATTTCTTTCTTCCTTAGTATTCGCTTCCCCCGAATGCGGAGGGAAGTGCCGAGCAAAGCGAGGCGATAGGGGCATGCTTGCGTACACAGGTCAGAATATTTAAATCTTGTATCCTTTGCCCGGATTCTTCACTCTTTCCCGTACTTTTCTATAATGCTATTCCCGACCGCTTTTTCACTTCGTTCAAGAATGACAAGGCAGGTATTTAATACCATTCTGTAAAAATATTTCTTCCGTTTCTACTCCAACTTGCCCCTTTCGTCAACCTGACGGTTGACACTTTCCCCGACAAGCGGGGACAGCTTTTCTGCCAGAGTCATTTTTTATTTTTTTCTTTTTTATGATTTTCTTTTTTCTTTCAAATGCATTAAAATATAATTGTTCTGATTATCCGTAAATTAATGATAAAGCGAGGTTTCTATGAAAAAATTATTAATCGCACTTACTGCTGTTTTGGCTTTCGGTTCCGGCGTGGCTGATGCCGCTGTCCCCGAAGGCGGTTATTTCCTTGATAAGAACGGTGCGCCGCTGACGAAAGAACAGTGGACACCGCCGAAACTTAAAACACACCCTACGCCTCCGATGAGCCGGCTTGTGTATAACGCCGTGAAAGCGTTGCCCCATTCTTCTTCAACAATCATCCACCTTGCCGTCAATGAAGACGGTTTTCCCGTGGGACCTGCAGTGACGCAAAGTGCAGGCTCGGTCATTCTTGACGAATATGCCGTCAATTCCGTAAAAAACTGGACATTTGTTCCCGCAAAAATGGGTGACAAGGCTGTCAACAGTGAAGTGGAAGTCCCCGTCCGTTTCGTTTCCCTTATGGTTGCGATACCTTCCGCCATAAAGAGTCAACCGATGAAAACACCATCTGCCGCCGTAAAAGAAGCGGCGGAAAGAAATCATCATCCTTGGATGCAGGTATCCGTTCATATCGAGTCGGACGGCACGATACAGGAAACACCCGTTGCCCTGGAAAATGAGCAACTGGGTAAGGAAGATTTCAAATTGCTGGCCCGTTATGCGGAAAAATGTGTCCGTGACTGGACCTTTACCCCGGCAGTCAACCCTGACGGAGAAATTATCCCCGAAGATACGGTTCTTGCCGTACAACTCTGATTTTCTATACTATCTGTTTCAAAATAAACTGAATTTTTGCAATAAAAAAGCGTTTTCTTGGAAATTTCCTTGAAAACGCTTTTTTTGTCAGTCCGTAATCGTGCCGATGCCTTCCTGATCCATTTTTTCCACTTTCACGGCTTCCAGATGATAGAAAGGCGCGGTGATGTGGTCGTTCAGGTGGACTTTGGCTTCTCTCAGTATCCCGTAGACACGAATCCATGTGGAGGCCGGTTCGTAGCCCGTGAAGTCCTGGTCGGAGGTAAATTCAAAATCTACGTATCCGCCGGTACAGTAAGGACAGGTCGGGCCGTTTCTTCCTACAAAGTAGTGGCCGTTGATGGAAAGGAAGTAGCCTTCAATCATGACGGTTTTGTCTTTGTAATCAAGGAAGTTCATGAACCAGTCATTGATCTGGGTCATGTACTTTTTGTCGCCCACAACGATGTCTACGTTGTTGTAGTCGAAGTTTTGTCTGTCTTCTTCCATGTTATACGGATATTCAAAATAGGGATAATGTCTTTGCCCCGTTGCTGCTGCCGCATTTCCTTGCGAAGCGGGTTGCGGCTGGGGTATGGCACTTTGTTGCGGCGTTGCAGGCGTTTCCGTTTTTTCGGGCGCCTTATCTTTTTTTGCAGCGTCCTGCACGGTTTTCCGGGTGATGATTTGCCCTTCCTGCGGTGATTTAGTATCATCTGTTCCAAATCCGCAGCCTGAAATCAGAAGGAGCGGAAGAAGAAGTAAACATATTTCCTTTTTCATTTAAAAGCCTTCTTTCCATTTACGCAAAAGGACGGCCCCGGCAAGGAGGAATATATCGCAGATGACGATACATGCACCGGTCGGGACGGATCCCACGTAGGAAATCGTAATGCCTGCCATGAAGGAAAGAACGGAGAGTACGGCGGAGAGCAGCACTGTCGTTTTGAAACGGGAGCAGAGCTGCATGGCCGTAAGGGACGGAAATATAATCAGGCTCGAAATGAGGAGCGCTCCCATCATACGCATGCCGAGCACGATGGTGACGGCGGTAAGGAGTGCAATAATCATATGGTAGAGTCTTGTTCTTGTCCCTGTGGCGGTGGCAAATGCTTCGTCAAAGGTGACGGCAAAGATGCGGTTATAAAAGAGAACGAAGAGTATAACGACAGCGATGCCGAGTATGACGGAAAGCCATACATCTCCTTTGCTCATGGCAAGAATGCTTCCGAACATGTAGTTACATACGTCGGTATTCATGCCGGTGGTAAGGGAAATCGTCATGACACCCGTGGCGAGTGCGCCGCTGCAGAGAAGTGCTACGGCGGAGTCGCCTTTGATGCGGGCGCTGTCTTTAATCTGGAGCAGGAGAAAAGCGGCGGCAATGCAGGCGGGAATCGCAACGGAAAGAGGCTGTGCATGAAAGGCGTAAGCAACGGCAAGTGCGGCAAAACCTACATGGGAAAGACCGTTTCCGATCATGGAGTACCGTTTCAGAACGAGGCTCGTGCCTAAAAGAGAGGCACAAAGGGAAACAAGACAGCCCACGATAATGGCACGGACCATAAAGGGATATCCCAGCATTTCAGTCAAAAGATTCATATCGCACCGCCTCCCGTAAAGCGTTGGCGGAGCGGACTTTTCAGGTAGTCTTCTTTGCTCCCGTAAAAGAGCTGTCCGCCGTCGGCCAGATGGAGAATCCGGTTCGCTTCTCTGAGTGTCCCTTCCACATCGTGGGACACCATGACAATCGTGAGGCCGTATTTTTCAATGCAGTCTCTGAATATTTGATACAGGTCGCGGGTAACGGCAGGGTCAAGGCCTGTGACCGGCTCGTCCAAAAAAAGCAATTTCCCTGCGGCACATAAGGCTCTGGCAAGAAGTACGCGTTGCTGTTGTCCCCCCGACAGGTCACGGTAGCACCTGTTTTTCAAAGGGGTGATACCGAGAAGATCCATTTTTTCAAGGGCGTCCTCTTTATCCCGTTTCCTGTAAAAAGGATACATGCCGCACCGGTTCAGCCGTCCGGAAAGTACGACTTCCCATACACAGGCGGGAAAATCTTTCTGCACCGGTGTCTGTTGGGGAAGATACCCTATATCCCGGGGGGAAAGACCGGCGTCTGTTATCATTTCGCCGCCGGAAATTTTTTTCATACCCAAGAGTCCTTTGATGAGTGTACTTTTCCCTGCGCCGTTTTCTCCGATAATTCCCAGATAATCGCCAGTGTTGACGGAAAAATCGATACCCGACAAAACGGTGCGCCCTTCATAGGCCATGGAAACCTGACGGCATGTAAAAAGGCTCATTAATTGAGGGCCTCCTTTAATACACTGACGTTATGTTTCATCAGGTCAATGTAGGTAGTACCGTTTTTAAACTGTTCCGCCGTTACATTGTGGACCGCGTTAAGCAGTTCGTTTTTGGCGCCTGTTGCTTCCGCAATGGACCGGCTCATCTGTTCATTTGACATTTCGATATGGAATACCACGGGAATACCGTCTTCTTTCACTTTATCAATAAGGAATGATACGGTAGCGGGATTGGCTTCCGTTTCTTTGGCACAACCCGGGAAAGCGGCGTAGTATTTCAGGCCGAATTCCTTCACGAAATAAAGGAAGGGGAAACGATCGCCGACGATGATTTCTTTTCTCTTTGCATTGTCGATGACATCGCGGAATTCTTTATCAAGGGCTTCAAGCTTTGCCACATAGGCATCGGTATTCTTCTGGAATACGTCCTTATGGCTTTCATCGAGCGAGGAAATCGCCGTATTCAGTGCTTTTACGATGAGAACGGCATTGGCCGGGGACGTCCATACATGTTCGTCCATTTCAGGCTCTTCTTCCTCATCATGGTGATCATGGTCTTTGTCCTCATGATGGTCTTTATCCTCTTCTTTTCCGTCATGATGGTCGTGATCATGGTCTTCTTCCTGCATACCTTCTGCCAGTTCTTCTTCATGAAGTGTGACAGCGTCCATCATCTTAAACGTTTTCAGATGACTTTTATCCATGGAATCGAGAATACCGTCGACCCATTCATCGGAATCGCCGCCGACGTAAATGAAGAGATCGCTCTTCTGAATCATCTGAATATCCTTCGGGGACGGCTCATAGCTGTGTGCCTCCGCACCCGGCTTGAGAAGCATGGTGACCGTTGCTTTGTCGCCTACGATTTGACGGACGAAATCATAAGCGGGGAAATTCGTACATACGATATGAAGTCCTTCCTTTTGGGAAGCGGCCTGTTTCTTTTCCGTCGAGCAAGCCGTAAGACCGTAAATGGCAAGAAAACATGCCATCAGACAAGCTATTATTTTTTTCATTACATACCTCCTGGAAATACAAATTTATGACAAGCTGTTTCCTTTTTCGTTTAATTGGAAAGCTTGACCCGGAGAGATACGAGCGTAGATGGAGCTATGAAAAAAATAATAAAAGAAAGTATCATGACCGAATAGGACGGTACTGCTCCGGAAAGAACGGGAGCCGCGCCCGTACCGTCAAGAAGAGAATGGTAGTGGGCAATCGTTTCGATGCACATTTCTATTTCCCCGCAAACAGGACACTGGTCACCTTCGCAGTCATGACTTGCTTTTTCGGCGATACAAAGATAAGAAATAAAAATCGTGGCAGCCAAAGCAATACTGAGAAAAAGAGCTGTCCATTTTTTATATCCCATAGCTGCCTCCTTTTGTATCCGTAAAATAAAGAAATAAAAAGCACTTTTCCCGACGGAAAGCGCTTGAAAAATCAATTACCTGCACTTTTTACACCATCCGTAGAGGGTTGTGCGGGAAGCGTCAATCGAAAAATCATCTGAAGAAATAACTTCTTTGTATAAAATATCAGAAACACGGGAATCCATATGTATCGTCTTACCGCACTTCAGACAAGTCAGATGCAGCTTGTTGTCGCAATGATTGTCCGAAACATAGCGGTACAAACTTTCCCTGCTCGTCCTGCCTGCACTGCGTATGAGAAGTCCCGCTTTTTCCATTTTATCCAGATTCCTGTAAACGGCACTCACGCTCACAGGCGTTCCGCCGCTTTCCTGCACGGCACGGACGATGTCCTTGGCCGACAGATTCACATCGGGCCGGGCGCGGAAAAAGGCAAATAACTTTTTTCTCTGCTCCGTCATGTACATAAAATCCCCGCCCTCTCCAAATTGCAACTTATTCGCAAATAATTATAGCATTTCTTTGTATGAAGTCAACTTCCGCTTTGAAAAATGTACGTAAAAAACGTAAAAAACGGTACTGCGGAATCAATCTTTTTTCTTTTGGGAAATCAATATTTCAAGAGCCCGCCGTGCCACCTGTCTGAACCGTTTTTCCGCCAGCTCATAGACTTCACGGGGCGCTACCGATTCACTGTCCGTCCGTTTGGCAACGACACCGCAAACCGAGCCGCCTTTCAGTCCCAGCACCGACGTCAAGGTAAAAAGCGTAGCGTTTTCCATTTCATAATTGGTACAGCCGATATGGCGGTAATCCTCAAGTGCACCGCGCAATCTGTGGAGGACATATCCGCCGAAACTGTCGTACCGCTCCTGTCCCGGCCAGAAACTGTCGGTGCTTATGGAAATCCCCGTTTTGAAAGGAACGCCCAATTCTTTCGCCGCCGTTTCCAAAGCCAGTGTCGTTTTCAAATCGGCAACGGCAGGATACGCGAGAGGCGCATACGAAAGAGAGGCACCGTCTTTTCTGACCGCTCCCTTATTGATGACAAGATCTCCCAAATCCAAATCTTCCTGTATCGACCCGGTCGTACCGACACGGATAAACGTCATCACCCCCAGGCGGGCCAGCTCTTCCACCGCAAAGGATACGCACGGTCCGCCCATGCCTGTCGACATGACGACCACCGCCTCACCGTTCACGTGGGCAAGCCAGCTTGTGTAATCTCTGTGGGAAGCCAGGAAACACGCATTTTCATCCAGTGCCTTTGCAAGTCCTTCCACACGGCCGGGATCGCCGGGAACAAGAGCATACGAAGCACCGTCAATCTGATTTCCCGAAATTCCTATATGATACATCACTTCATCGGGGCGGGCGTAATTTTTCATGAGAACCTCCTTCAAAAAAATCCGTTCTGTCTGATCGGTTTTATTATAGCACCGGCGCGGTACAAAAACGGAACTCCCCTTTTCCCCGTATCCGCTATATAGGAAAAAATAAATTATGATACAATAAAAAGAAAAATGTCCGTAAAACGGGAGGACCGTATGTACGAAGAAACAACGATCGCAGCCATTGCGACAAGCCCCGGCGAAGGGGGCATAGGAATTGTAAGAATCAGCGGCATTCGTGCGGCCGACATAGGAAATACCCTTTTCCGCGCGAAAAAAATCAAAGATTTCAAAGACGCCGAACCGTACCGCATGTATTTCGGCCACGTCATGAAAGAGGACCGTCCCGTCGACGAAGGACTCGCTGTCTTTATGAAAGCGCCTCACTCCTATACCGGTGAAGACGTCGTGGAAATACAGATACACGGCTCGACGGAAGCCTTGCGGGAAACATTGGAACTTGCCCTCAAAAGCGGAGCCGTTCCGGCGGCACGGGGAGAATTTACAAAACGTGCCTTTTTGAACGGCCGCATCGATCTCGCCCAAGCGGAAGCGGTAATGGACATCATTTCCGCCAAAGGACGGGCGGCCCTTTCGCAAGCGGAAAGTCATCTGGCAGGCGCACTCTCCCGTTTCGTCCGTGAATGTATGAACGAACTGAAAGACCTCATCACCAAACTGGAAGTCACCATCGACTATCCCGAAGAAGATTTGGAAGACCTGACAAGAGAAGAAATCGGCGCCGCTCTTGAAAAAATAGACAATTCCCTGTCCGCCCTTTTACGCCGCTCCGAGCAGGGACGGATAATCAAAGAAGGTCTCCGCACCGTCATTGCAGGCAAACCGAATGCAGGGAAATCAAGCCTTTTGAATGCCCTTTTACAAGAAGAACGGGCCATCGTCACCGACGTCCCCGGTACGACAAGAGATACCATTGAAGAAACGATACGCATCGGCGGCGTTCCTCTCGTTCTCATGGATACGGCAGGCCTCCGGGAAACGGACAACAAAGTAGAAAAAATAGGCATAGAACGGACAAAAGCCTCCGTAGAAAAAGCGGACCTCATTCTTGCCGTCATTGACAGCTCCGTTCCCCTTGACGATGCGGACAGGATATGGCTTTCTGCTCTGGCAGGACGAAAAGCCGTTATCATTCTGAATAAATACGATCTGCCTTCCGCCGTCAATGCAGAGGAAATCGGAAAACTCGCCGCCTCACCCGTTGTCCCTCTCTCCGCCAGATACGGAAGCGGTATGGACGAACTGGAAGAAAAACTGGCAGAAATGACGGCTCATCAGGATATGGAAGCAGGGCGGGAACTCTTTCTCACCAACCTGCGCCATGTGGATTTAGTGCGGAAAGCGTTAGACGATGTACTTCGTGCCAGGGCGTCCGTCCGTGACGGCCTCATGGCAGACTTCATCGCCGTCGACCTCACCGAAGCCTGGCATACACTGGGAGAAATCACCGGCGAAACCGTCGATGACGAACTCATTCATTCCATTTTCAAAAATTTCTGCGTCGGCAAATAAAAAACGAAAGACAGTCCCGGAAGGGGCTGTTTTTTTGCGTTTTTCACCGGATACATAAAAAATTCATAACCCGCAACACCTGACAGAGCGGGATATTTTTTTCTGCAAAATAAAAAAACAGAAGCCGTTTCTATTTGTAATTCAAATTTGAATTTGATATAATGAGATGGAAATAAACTGTGAAATCAAAAAGCGCGGGGCAAAACGGAAATTTCCGGAATGCGCGCGGAAAACAGACGGCGCAAACGGTCAAAACCGTTCTGCCCTCTATAAAAGTAAAATCATATGCAACTTCCTTATTTCCTCTTTCACAGAAAAGGAGTCTGTCATGGAATTTTTAGCGAAACACAAAAAAATCATAGCTCTTGCGGCAGTCGTTATTTTAGCGGCGGCAGGTTTTTATTTTTGGTACAGGGATCATCACAAAGAAACGGGACCGCTCGTCTTGTACGGCAATGTGGATATCCGCCAAGTGTCCGTCGCTTTTAACGGAAGCGAGCGGATTGAAGAAATGACGAAACGGGAAGGTGACAGAGTGAAAAAAGGCGAAGTCCTGGCCCGTCTTGCCACGCGTCCTATCGAACTCGGAATCGCCCGTGCCAAAGCGGGAATTGCAGGACAAGAGGCTATCGTCGCCAAACTTCACAACGGTTCACGGTCGGAAGAAGTCATTCAGGCAGAGTCGCAGGTAAATGCGATTGCGGCGGAAGAGGAAAATGCCCGTACCTATTATGAACGTATGTCCGCGCTTCTTGCGGAAGGTGCCGTGAGCCGCCAGAGTGCGGACACCGCAAAAGCACAGTGGAAATCGGCAGAGGCAAAACTGAGAAATGCAGAGGCCGCACTTTCTCTGGCGGAAACAGGCCCGCGGGAGGAAGATATCCGTGCCGCCGAGGCAAAATTATCCGCCCTCAAAGCGGAACTTAAAGATTACGAATACCGCCTCAGTGAGTCTACGCTGACGGCGCCGCAGGACGGTGTCATCCGTTCACGCCTTGCCGAACCGGGTGATATGGCATCACCGCAGCGTCCTGTCTATCTCATGGGACTGGAAAGTCCGAAATGGATTCGCGTTTATGTCCCCGAAAGCCGTCTCGGCGATATTTCCGAGGGCATGAAAGCAAATATTTATACCGACAGTGATAAAAATACACCTCTTACGGGACAGGTCGGCTATATTTCCGATACCGCCGAATTCACGCCGAAATCGGTGCAGACGGAAGAACTTCGCACGTCTCTTGTCTATGAGGTGCGCATTTATGTGGACGATGAGGACAACCGTCTTCGCATGGGTATGCCGGTAACGGTGAAATTCTGAGCAGAAAGAAATAAACCGGACAGAAAGGAGAGCCATGGAACAAGAAAAATTTGCGGTCCGCGCGGAACATCTGACAAAAATTTTTCGTGATGAAGTCACAAAAGTCCCCGTGACCGCTTTGGAAAATCTGCATCTTTCCATACCCGCCGGAAAAATGACGGCTCTCACAGGTCCCGACGGTGCAGGAAAAACAACCTGTCTCCGTCTGATTTGCGGCCTTTTGTCACCCACCGAGGGCCGTGTCGAAGTGCTGGGAAGAAACGTGGAAGAAAAGCGGGATGAAGTGCAGTCCCTTCTCGGCTACATGCCTCAAAAATTCGGACTTTATGAAGATCTTTCCTGTATGGAAAACATGAATCTTTACGCCGACCTTCACGGTATTTCCAAAGAAGAAAGAGAAAAACGGTATGACCGTCTGCTCACCATGACAGGCCTTGCGCCTTTTACGGACCGCCGGGCAGGACAGCTTTCGGGCGGTATGAAACAGAAACTCGGTCTTGCCTGCACGCTCATAAGAACGCCGGCTCTCCTTCTTCTCGATGAACCGACCGCCGGTGTCGACCCTCTTTCACGGCGGGAGCTTTGGGAAATTTTGAAAGCGCTCGTCAAAGACGAAGATATTTCACTCCTCGTTTCCACAGCCTACATGGAAGAGGCGGAACTTTGCGACACTGTTTATATCCTTCATAAAGGTCATATCCTCGACAAAGGAACGCCGGAAGAGTTGCGGAAAAAATCGGAGGGGTTTGTCTACCACACGGACTGTCCCGACGGAATTCCGCCGCGGTTTCTGCAGGCCGCTCTTCTTGATGATACCGCCTCCATCGGCGATGCCGTACCCGAACGGGGCGGTGTGCGGTTTACCTTGAAAAAAGGAGCGTCTCTTGAAAATGTACGGGCCTTTTCCGTTTTTCCCGGTCCGTCTCCCCAAAAAGTGACGGCCCGGCTGGAAGACAGTTTCATGCAGGCTCTGGGACAGGCGGAAAAAAGACAGCCCGTTCTTGACGGATTTGATTTGGATTACCGGAAGAAACAAAATATTTCTTCCCACTCCCATATAAAGGTAAAAGAACTGGTGCGGCGTTTCGGTGATTTCACCGCCGTCGACCATACTTCTTTTGAAGTGTACAAAGGGGAAATATTCGGACTTTTGGGGCCGAATGGAGCAGGCAAGTCGACGACGTTCAAAATGCTCTGCGGTCTTCTCCCCGCTACGTCGGGCGAGCTTTCCGTAGCCGGCGTGGATCTCCGTACCGCCGCCGCGGCGGCAAGAGCCAATATCGGCTATGTGGCGCAAAAATTTTCCCTCTATACCATGCTGAGTGTCCGTGAAAATCTCGAATTTTTCGGCGGCGTTTACGGCCTTCCTTATAAAAAGTTGCAAAAAAGGATTGACGAAGTGATTGGACAATTTCATTTGGCAGGAACGGAGCATAAAAATGCAGGCACGCTCCCTTTCGGCTACAAACAGCGCTTATCCATGGCCGCCGCGCTTCTCCACGAACCGGATATTTTATTTCTTGACGAACCGACGAGCGGCATCGACCCCGTTGCACGCCGTACATTTTGGCGGCAGATTACCGCTCTTGCCGCAAAAGGCACGACCATCATCATCACCACCCACTTCATGGAAGAAGCGGAATACTGCAACCGTATCATGATTCAGGACCGGGGGAAAATGCTCATTCTCGGCACGCCCGGCGAAGTACGGGACAGGGCAGGAAAAGAGGCCGCTATGAACGAAGCCTTTATCGCTATTGTGGAAGAAAACAGGAGGAAGAACCATGCGTGATTTTTTCCGCCGTCTGAAAGCACTTACTTATAAAGAATATCTCCAACTGATTCGTGACCGGAGCAGTGTTGTCATCGGGATTTTTTTGCCGGCTCTTCTCATTGTTCTCGTCGGTTTCGGCTTGTCCCTCGACGTGAAACATGTGCCTGTCGCCGTCGTTATGGAAGACCGTTCCCCGGTGACCCGGGATATTCTGTCTTTTATGGACGGTTCGGAATATATTTCCCCTGTTTACGTGACATCCATGAAAGACGGCGAAACGCTGATGAACGAAAGAGAAGTGAACGTCATTTTGAGGATTCCGCCTGATTTCACGCGGCAACTCCAAAAAGGAGACGCGAAAGTGCAAATTATTTTGTGGGGCGTTGATGCGGCAACTGCCAGAGTCGCGGGAAGTTATATCGAATCAGGAATCGCCGGCCGGGTTGCCGCCTATATGGAAAAACAGGGCGGCGTCGTACCGGCAAGCGGTTTTGTGGAAATCGTCCCCCGCCAGTGGTTTAATGATGCAAATACGAGTACCTGGTTCTTTATTCCCGGTCTTGTCGTTCTCATCATGACCCTTGTCGGCGTATTTCTTACCACCATGGTCATGGCCAGAGAATGGGAACGGGGCACGCTGGAAGCCCTTTTCATCAGTCCCGTAAAACCTTTGGAAATACTGATTGCCAAAATCATTCCCTACTTCTGCACCGCCATGGTAGGATTCTCTCTTTGCCTCCTCGCCTCTTACTATATCTATCACGTGCCTCTCCGCGGATCTTTCCTCGTCATCCTTGCAAGCTCCGTGATTTACCTTTTTTCCGCCCTCGGCATCGGACTCACCGTTTCCACACTCATCAAAAACCAATTTGTATCCTGCCAGGTCGCCCTTCTGGTCAGCATGCTCCCGACAATGATGCTGAGCGGTTTCATCTTTGACCTCAGGAGCGTTCCCGCTTTTATCAGCTTCATCGGTCATTTACTTCCCGCCACTTATTACATGGAACTTTTGAAATCCCTCTTTCTGGCGGGAAATGACTGGCCTCTCATCATTAAAAACACGACCATTTTATTACTCTATGCCCTCTTCTTTACGGGCTTGTCGTACAAAGTGACAAGAAAGAGACTGGAATAATGGAAGAAATACGACTCTATCTCCGGCGGATTCTTTTCATGATACAAAAAGAACTCATCGCCACCTTAAAAGACAAAAAAAGCCGCCTTGTCCTTCTCATGCCCGTCCTCGTACAGACGCTCGCTTTCGGCTACGTCGCCACCTATAATCTGGACAAAGTGCAATATGCCGTGCTCGACCAGAACCGCAGCCGTTACTCGGCGGAACTTCTTTCCAAAATTGACGGCAGTCCCGTATTTACAAGAGCCGCCACACTGGAAACGACACAAGGCATGGCAACGTGGATAGACAGCGGAAAAGTTTCGGCCGTTCTCGTCATACCGCCCGACTTCGACCGCCGTATCCTTTCCGGCTCGGCCGCACCGGTGCAAGTCATCACCGACGGTAGAAATACGATGATTTCAGGACTTGTCACCGCTTATATTTCAAAAATCGCCGCCACATATAATTACGAACTTCACGGCGGAAAACAAAGTATTTCCATTGAAACCGTCGCCTGGTACAATCCGAATCTGGACAGCCGCTGGGGATTTCTCGCCTCTCTCATACCCATGGTGAGCCTGACCCAGGTCCTCGTTCTGGCAGGCCTTTCCGTCGCAAGAGAACGGGAACAGGGTACTTTCGACCAACTCATGGTCACGCCCCTCACACCATCCCAGATTTTCATCGGCAAAGCCGTACCGCCCGTTCTGATCGGCCTCGCCCAGTCCATGATTGTTCTTTCCATTTCCGTCTGGTGGTTCGGTGTCGCTCTGGCAGGCTCGATTTTCACCCTCATTCTTACGATGATTTTCTTCCTCATGAGCATCGTCGGTATCGGACTTGCCACATCCGCCGTTTCAAGAGATATGCAGCAGGTCATGGTCTATAACTTTTTTGCCATTATGCCGATGATTCTTTTATCCGGCATGGTCACGCCGATAAAAAACATGCCCCCTGCCCTTCAAATCTTCACTTACATCAACCCCATGCGCTTTGCCATCGATTCGGTCCGCCGGATTTATCTGGAAGGCGCAGGCCTCAGCCTCATATCCCACAACTATATCCCCCTCCTCCTCATTGCCGCGGTCGCCATGCCTCTCGCAGCGTGGATGTTCAGGCACAAACTCGTCTGAACAGAGGAACAGAATCTGTAAATTATAAAAATAAAGATATTCACCGGACAAGGAGAGATTTATGAAATTCAGACAGAGAATCCGCAGTAACGGAGAAGAAACGAAAAAGAAAATCATCACCTGTGCAGGCCGCCTTATGGCTGAAAAAGGCTTTGCCGCCGTGACAAGCAAAGAAATCTGTGAAAGTGCAGGTGTAAATACTGCCGCCGTAAACTATCACTTCGGCAGCCGTGACGGACTTCACCTTGCCGTTCTTTCTTACGTCCAGAACTATATCATTTCCCTGGAAACACTGCGCAACCTTTATGAAGCCCCGTATACGGCGGAAAGAAAAATAGAAATCATCGTAGACTTTCTGGTCGATACCGCTTTCCACAAAAAAGACTGGCCCGTCACCGTTTGGATGCGGGAAATGATGAACCCGTCGAACATGTTGCGCCAAGTTTTACGTGAAACAGGACTTCCTAAATTTTCCATCATAACCCACCTCTTTGCCGAATATACGGGATACGCCATGGACGACCCCATGCTTTACAGCATCATGCTCACCCTTATGTCCCCCTTCGCTCTGGCGCTCCTCGGAAGCTACCACGGCCTGCAAAAAGAATCGCCCCTGCAAATTCCGGGAGAAGTCATGGCAGAAAACCTGAAAAAATTAACCCTTGCCCACCTGCAACATCTGAAAAACATCGGATAAGAACATGTCACAAAAAAGTAAGGAGAACCCTATGGAAGAAAAAAATATGTACCGCTGTCCCATCCGCTACTACAGCATCGTCACCGTACCGAAAGACTTCATTTCCCAAGAGACCGTCATCCCGCCCGGGAAAGCGGAAATGACGGAAGAAGAAAAAGAAAACACATTCCGTGATATCGAAAACAGGGAGAAAGAAAAATCAACCTACGCCACCGTCGTAAACAGCCTCACTCCGTATGCGTTCGTACTCATCGAAACGGAAACAGGCGCTCCCTACTGGCAATACCTCGATTTGGCGGGATCACTCCAAAAAATCCGCTTCACCGACGAACCGTCCTATGCGGAGGCTGAAAAAGTCATCTATCCCAGCGGCGCCTACATGTACCGCCTGGACTGTATTTATCTGCAAAGAAAATAAAAAATAAAAGCACCCTGTCAGGAGTGCTTTTTTATTGCAGAAAATCATGTATCCGGTAAAAGCGTGAGCAAAATATCCACATTTTCCGTATCATATTCGATTTGTTCCGACCAGCGCCGGATATTTTCGGGAAAATCACCGCAAAGGGCCGATTCCATAAGAATGAAATCCGTACTCTCCCGGGCGTAGCGAATCAGAATTTCCGGTCCGTACATTTCCGTTTTTTCCAAACTGCGGTACAGAATATATTCATACAGCCTCTGCAAGTGGGAAGCGGGAACGTTTTCCTTATATGTTTTCGTCAATGCCGCCCCGCGGGATATCTCCTTTTCCAAAAAGGAAAGCCGCTTTGTCCACGCCTCGTCAATAGGCTCCGTACGCTCCAGACGGGAAAGCAAGCTTTTGTAATACAATAAGTCCGTACAGGGCGTAAAACGGAGTGCCTCCTCCGTTATTTCCGTTCCCAGCGCATGAAAAATCTGCGGAAGCGTCCACGATTTCCCCGTTTCCTCCATGAAATACAGAGGCCCCGTATCCGACAAAAGAAGCTCCACACTTTTCTCACAGGCAAGACCGACCCCGGCGAGTTCGAAATCGCCTGCATAAACGAAAAAGCGGGGGTGCATGGTGCAAATATCGCAAAGATAGTCCTCCCCTTTTTCAAGAATAATACGGCAAAGACCGTCTTCCCGGAAAAAGGGACAACCGCCGTCTTTTTTCATACGAAACGAAAACGTCCCGTCCCTGCAAATCATGGAACGGCGCAGCTCCTCCCCCAAAGGCCCGTCCGTTGTCCTGTATATATCCGCCGTTACATCGTCAATATCAATATCCCAGTCTGACACACAGCAGGAATGGCGGCAATCGCCGGCCTTACAACGGAAACGGCGGTAGAAATCAGGATACAGAGTTATCATTTCTCATCTACCAACCGTGAAAATAAAGCGGTGCATCCTTTCTCGATATCCCGGTAAGCCGTTTCATAATCGTCCGTATACCAGGGATCGGCGACACCCCTGTTTTCCCCGCACCACGAAAGAAGAAGCGACACTTTTTTCTCCCTGTCATTTCCCGTATACCGCATCAAATCCCTTTCATTTGCCTCGTCCATAGCGATGATATAATCATTGTTTTGATAATCGGCCGCCGTAAAAAGACGGGCCGCCCGGGGCGTGAAAGAAATATTCTTGGCAAGAAGCAATTTTTTCACCGGCGGATACATATCATTTCCCAGCTCATCGGTATGGGCAGCCGCACTGGAAACAGAGAAATCATCTTCTCTGCCTGCCTTTGCGATAATATCTTTCATCACAAATTCCGCCATAGGGGAACGGCAAATATTCCCGTGACAAACAAATAAAATTTTTATCATAAATCCTCCGGGACAGCAAAAATAAAAACGGACATTCTTTACTTTTACTATATCACAGAGAAACTGTTTTTTCGTTCCCGCCTTTGCGTTTCTGCTCATACTTGCCCCTTCCGACGGCTTCGCCGCCACCTTCCCCGTCATCCGGGGACGGCTTGCGATTTGCATTCTTTCCTTTTGACACAACAAGTAAAAAATTCTTTGTAAACGCAATTCACTTCTGCCGTCATTCTTGAGCGGTGGATAGAATCGGAATGATGACAGGAGAAAAAACATCATGTGACGCTTAGCGAAGAATCCGGCAAGGGATACACATAAATGCGTATACAAATATAAAACTATGAATTCTTTTTCCTTAGTGTCAGCTGTCCCCGACTTCGGGGAAAGTGCCGAGCAAAGCGAGGCGAAAAGGGCGAGCTTGCGTACACAGGTGAGAATATTTAAATCTTGCAACCTCTGCCAGATTCTTCACTCAGAGGCAACCATCTTTTATCACGTTATAGTCATACGAATTTTATGACCGTTCAAGAATGACGGCAGACAGGTAATACCGTTCTGTAAGAAACTTTTTTACGTTTCTGTTCACACTTGTCCATTCTGTCATTTTTCTTCAAGCAGGTAATTTTTCCCTGTCTGTTTCATAATACTTTTGATTCTGCTCTTTGTCCGCGGGTGATCCAGAGAAAGAACGGACCACCACGGAGCATCGCCGTAAAACTTGTACAGCCTGTATAGTCCCTGTGCCATTTCTTCTCCGAGTCCCACCTTGACGGCATAGGCATCGGCTTTGTATTCCACATGGCGGTTAAAAAACAGGTGAATCACTCGTGTCGGTAAGTAAATCAAAAAGGAATAGGCGGTCACGAAGAGGCTGATCAGTAAAGCAAATGCAAAGGTAACCAGTCCCAAAAGGGGAATGAAACGGAACAGATTCAATATATACACGCAGGCTACTAATATTTTCTGGAAAAACAGGCTGAGCATCGTGATTCCCCGGGTTATATTCATGAAAATAACATCTTTATTTCTGTGATGTCCCATTTCATGAGCGATGATTCCCGCTATTTCATTGACGGAAAAGGCGGAGAGCAAACCGCTTGTGACGGTGATGTCTTTCACTCCCGATGCAAAGGCATTCATTTCCGGTGTCCTTTGCACGAAATATCTATATTTCCCGGGGTCCACCTTTGTTTTTTCCTTGATATACCGGAAAACTTCCTCCAGTTTTTCCTGTTCTTCCGCCACCGGTCTTTCCTGTCCCAAAGAAATTCTTTGCAACCGCCGTGTGACGGGGAAATAAGGAAATACAAAGCTCCAAAGGATACAGACTAAAAAAATCAGGGACGCCAGTTCTGCCGTGAAAACCGTGTCCTGATTCGCCGGTATATGAAAATAGGGAAGTACGGCTGTCCAAAAAGCATCAATCCGCGGAACGGGGTACAGTTCTCTCCCTATAGCAAATACAGGGAGAATCAGCACCATATTGACTATAAAATTCAGAATGCATTGAAGAAGAATCCACATTTGACGTTCTCCACGTATACTAATCAACCGCAATCATACAATTGGCAGGTATTTCAGTCGTTCATCAGTTCATAAATTTTATTGTAGCACAGAAAAAATCTTGCATTTCTTCCCGCAGTGATAATTTTATTCTTATATTAAAACGAACATTTAATACTTGTATCCTTTGCCGGATTCTTACCGCTCCCGTTGGTCGGGTAGGGCGTTTCACACACTTTTACAGCGTCGCTCCGCTCCCCGGAAAATGGTTCACTTGCCATCACTTCGTTCAAGAATGACAGGGCAGATATTTAATACCGCTCTGTAAGAAACTCTTTTACGTTTCTGCTCATACTTGCCCCTTCCGACGGCTTTTTGCATGCGTTATTTCAATATTTTTTAACCGCGGTTCTTATTTTCTATTATTTACCTTTAGAAATTTTCTCTATAGCCCGTTTCTGGGTTTTGACTTGGTCTATGGGGATTTCTCCTTTCGGTCCGAACAATTCGTGCGTCAAAAACTCCGGTTCTGCGGCTTCTACGATACGGGCAGCCGCACTTGTTCTGAACGGGTTGTGGCGGTCGATGGAGGTAATGTGTTTCATAATCGTGTTTCCGTCAAGGTTCTCCGGCGGGGTGTCGGGGCAGGATTTCCTGTATGCCCCGGAGAGGGAGCAGGAGAGATGCATGCCCCGGATCAGGGATTTCATGCTTCCCAGGCGGTGAATCATCCGGATAATATAGTCCGCCCCGTCGTCTTCCGTTTCAAGGTCGGGGTTCGTATTCATATAGTGTCCGGTGTCGAGTACGATGCCCGTATTATTTCCCGGTAAGAGTGAAAAGAAATAGTCTGTTTCTTCCGGAGAAAGTGTGCACAGGCCCGGCCAAAAAATATTTTCAAAGAGGATTTCCACGTTTTCCGGTATTTCTTTGTATACCTCTTTGTAAATTTCAGCCGTGCAGGTGAGTACTTCTTTTGAGGTGTAGTGAAATTTCCTTGTCCACGTTTCTTCCACAAGGCAGTCCGCCACGTGCCATACAAGGTAGTACGGTTCTTCTGCCAGCGCGGCGCGGATATTTTTTTTGATTTCTTCTATCCATTTTTCGGGAGTGTCTGCCCCGTAGCAGGCAATGAGTGATTGTTTGTCCGGGTATTGTTTTTGGACCCGTTTTTGGTTACCTGAATAAAAGTCCATCCAGGTAGGCCAGAATTTCAGGTGGGCACCGACAGTCAGCCGTGTGAACGGCGAGGGCGACGGTGTCATTCCGTATATCAGGTTTTCGATTCCGTCCAGTCCGAGGGAGTGAATCAGTTCTGTCGTTTCCGTTTCCGATTCGCCGGGCATGACGTAGTGGCTGACGCTTTCTAACATGGCATTCTCTTTTCTTTTTTAATTTATCAACCGGAAATCTGCAGGCTTGCCGCCCGGCTGCTTTTACAAAAATACGTATTTCTTCTTTTTTGTGTTGACTCACACGGATTATGCATTCTTTCGTTTCTGCTCACACTTGCCCCTTCCGACGGCTCCGCCGCCACCTTCCCCGACAAGCGGGGACGGCTTTTTTATATGAGTCATTTCGTTATTTTTCGGTTTGCTTGTCTTTTTCGTTATTTTTCGTTTTCAGTATCCTTTGATTTGTTTTTCTTCTGTCATGTCAAAGAGGGGACCGTAGGCGGCGTTGGCCATGGCTTTGATGGCGTAGACGCAGTTTTGTGAGGCGGCGTAGATGTAGCGGTCGTCCAGGGTTTTTATGTTTTTGGCGGCTCTCATATTCTGAACCGCCGGATTTTGGAAGAATTCATTTCTGAATTTGCCGGCTCCCGTTTCGTCGGATTTCCTGTCGGAGGAAACGATGAAGAAGTCGGGGTCGGATTTTACGACGAGTTCCTGGGCTAGGAGCTGTCCGTTCGATACCCCCGCTTCGCCGATGGCGTTTCTGATTCTCGCTCTGGTGAGGAGTTCGTGGTACATCGAGCCGGGACCACCGTAGCGGCTCATCTGGGTGACTAGGAAGGCTTTCGGGATTTTGTCCGTTCTTTGTCCCAGTACGGCATCGATTTCTGCCAGTTGTCTGTCCATTTCGGCAATTACTTTTTCGCCCCGTTCTTTTTCTCCTGCCGCGGCGGCAATGATTTCGATGTCCTGCTTAACTTGGTCAAGGGATTTCGGGCCGTCGACTTGAATGACCGGGTAGCCGAGATTTCTCCACATTTCCAGTTCCTTCGGTTTCGTGTACGACGAGGCGACAATGAGGTCCGGGGCCGCTTGGGTAAGGATTTCCATGGAGAGGCCGTTCAGGGGCATGGTGAGGGAAATATTTTTTGTTTCTTCGGAAATATAGGAAATCGCCGGGTCTTTGTCGGCGGTAAAGCAGGCGACAAGACGGTCCGGTTCTACGACGCCGAGTAGCATGGTGTCGATGGATGAAGAGGTTCCCAATATGCGCCGCGGTTTGTGTGGCAGTGTGACGGTATGTCCGAATGCGTCAGTCACCTGATAGGCGGAAGAGTCCGCAGGCGTTTCCGTTTTTTTCATGGAGCAGCCTGTAAAAAGAAGTACCGCTAAAAGAAACAGTATGGTACAAATGACGGACCTCTTTGCTGTATTTTCCATTTTATATTTCCTTTCTCATGCAAATTTAAGTTCTTTATAATTAGTTTAGCGGCGCAGCGGGGAATCGTCAAACCTGTTTTTTATTTTTTCCCCGTTTTTTGAAAAGGGTTCTTGCTTTTACGGCGTGAAAAGTATAAAATAGTTGAGATAAATTATTGGTCACAGGAAAGGGGGGATCGCATCAATGGCGGTCTTCCCTTTTTTGCGGATTAGGTTAAGGGAGATAGTATGGAAAAAAGAATTATTGATGTAGAAGAAAAGTTACCTCTGCTGCCTACGATTCCACTGAGTCTGCAGCACTTGTTCGCCATGTTCGGCTCGACGGTTCTCGTTCCGTTCCTTTTAAATGTCGATCCGGCGACTTGTCTTTTCATGAACGGTATCGGTACGCTTTTGTATCTGACAATTTGTAAGTGGAAATTGCCCGCTTATCTGGGCTCGAGTTTTGCTTTCATTTCTCCTGTACTGGCGGTCACGTCCACGGCAGGTATGTCCTATGCGGATGCCCAGGGAGGGTTCATCTGTTTCGGTCTGTCTTTCATCGTTCTTGCGTTCCTGGTCAATAAAATCGGAACGTCCTGGATTGATGTTCTTTTCCCGCCGGCAGCGATGGGCGCCATTGTCGCCATCATCGGTTTGGAGCTTGCGCCTCTTGCCATGAGTATGTCGGGGTTCATCGGTGAAACGCAGGGTATGCCGAATGAAACGGCCATTATTATTTCCATGTTCACCCTGGTGGTCACGATTCTTGCCACCGTGCTGGGCCGCGGATTTATTTCCATCATTCCGATTCTCATCGGTGTCATTTCCGGCTATATCCTATCGATTTTCATGGGTGTCGTAGATTTCACCAAAGTGAAGGAAATCGCCTGGTTCGCCGTGCCGACACTCTATGCACCGCATTTCAATTTCAGTGCGATTATGATGATTATGCCCGCTCTCTTCGTTGTATTTGCCGAGCATTTGGGTCATCTTTTCGTCACCAGTGATATCGTGGGCCGCGACCTCATCAAGGAACCGGGCCTTCACCGTTCTCTTTTTGCCGACGGTCTTTCCAATGTCATTTCCGGCTGTGTCGGCTCGACTCCGAATACAACGTACGGGGAAAATATGGGTGTCATGGCGATGACCGGCGTATACAGTACCTGGGTCATCGGCGGTGCTGCCGTCTTTGCTATCCTTTTCTCTTTCATCGGAAAAATTGCGGCTCTCATTCATGCCATTCCTTCGCCTGTCATGGGCGGTGTCTGCATTCTCCTCTTCGGTTTCATTGCCGCTTCGGGGATTCGTATGCTTATCGAGAAAAAAGTCAATTACACGAAATCAAGAAATCTGATTCTCACCGCCGTCACCATGATTTCCGGTCTTTCCGGAGCGACTATTGTCCTCGGACCGGTCCAGCTGAAAGGCATGGGACTTGCTACGGTCGTTGCCATTCTTTTATCTCTTTCATTCCTCATTTTTGATAAACTCCACATGTCGAACGACGAAAAAGAATAGGAGGTCTTATGGACACATTAACGAATGAAGAAATTTCTCTTTTAAACAGTCTGACGGAACAGCAGAAAACGCAGGCACTCAATCTCTATGCGTCACGGGAAAAAAAGACTTCCACGGCTTATATTTTCTGGATTCTTTTTTCCTGCCATTACTTTTATCTCGGCCGGCCGGTCAGAAATATTATCCTCTGGCTTCTCATGTGCTGTTTTATCGGGGAAATATGGTGGCTCATCGATGCTTTCCGCATGAGCGGTCTGGTGGAAAAGAAAAATCTGGAAATTCTGAAAGAATGTATCCGCGAAGCAAAAGCACTCTATCCGGACGTATGATTTCATAGAAAAAGCACGGTACCCGTTCAAAAGGTACCGTGCTTTTCATTTGCCCGTTTCATTAAAAACGGCGGGACAGGCGCTTGGCCATCCACCGTGCAAAGGCTTCTTTGGCCTCCTCCGGTGCGTCTGCGGTCAGTTCGATTTCCCCTCTTGCCCGTTTCGCAATATCCTTCGTCCGTATATAAGGCTCAAAAGTTTTATACCATTCCATTTTCTGTATATCTTCGGCTAAGCTCATTTTCTCCTCCTTCACGGGCTTAAAAAATCCCTTCTATAATTGCATGGAATCCCGGCCCTCCCCGGAGTCGTACATATCTTCCATGCCTGCCGGTATGTGAAACAACGGAATCTCTGCCGTTTTATTTATCTTTATATTGTAACAGCAACGCCGCATTTATTACAACAAAAACAGATCCGAAATTGTGCCACAATGCACCGGTGACAGGATTTAAAATTCCCGCCGAAGAAAGAATCACCGCCGTGATATTGATAATCATACCGGCTACAATATTTACATTCACCTTATGCATCACTTTTTTGGTCAACATAAAAAGATACGGGATTCTTTTGATTTCATCACCCACCAGGACAGCATCTGCCGACTCGATGGCAATATCACTTCCGATTCCGCCCATAGCAATTCCTGCGTCCGCACGGGTCAGCGCCGGAGCATCATTGACACCGTCACCAATCATACACACCGCCCCGCCACTTTTGCTGATATCTTCTATGATTCTCATTTTTTCTTCCGGCAAAAGCCCGGACTTCACCTCGCTGATACCGACCTGCCCGGCTATATATCCTGCCGCCGCCTCATTATCCCCGGTGAGAAGCAGGGGAACGACACCACTTTTTTTCAAACGGGAAATCGTTTGCGCTGCATCACTTCGTATCGTATCAGAAAGCACGAAAAACCCTCTGCAGGTTCCGTCAACCGCTGCATAAATTAAAGTCGCTCCCGTTTCCTCTGCTTTTTTGGCCTGTTTCTCAAATGAGGACACAGAAATATTTTGTTCTTCCAGCCATTTCCCTTTCCCGGCAAGCAACTTTTTCCCTGCCACAACAGCGGAAATCCCCTGTCCCGCCTGCATTTGGAAATCCCGGACACTCTCCGTATTTCCTTTATAACTGTCTGCAACCGCTTTCCCAAGAGGATGCTCCGAATAACTTTCAGCAGCAGCGAAAAGACGTAATAATTCATTTTTATCACAGCCGTCAGTCACGATATCCGCCACCTCCGGCTTTCCGCATGTAAGCGTTCCCGTTTTATCGAAAGCTGCTTTTTTTATTTTTGATAATTTTTCCAATGCAGAACCGGAACGGATAATAATTCCATATTTGGCAGCATTTCCTATCCCCGCTAAAACAGCCGTAGGAGTAGCAAGAATAAATGCACAAGGGCAAAAAACCACAAGCACCGTAACGGCCCGCATAAATTCTCCTGTAATCATCCATGTACCGCCCGCCCAGGCAAGAGCACCGAATACAAGCCACGTCGCCCATTTATCTGCCAGCGAAACGATAGGTGCTTTATTTTCTTCCGCCTCCTTTGTCAAACGGATCATTCTCTGCAATGAAGAATCTTCACTCCTTTTTTCCACCCTCATCGTAAAAGTGCCGAACCGGTTGATTGTCCCGGACCTGACGGTATCCCCTGTTTTTTTATCTACAGGAATGCTTTCGCCGGTCATGACGGATTGGTCAATCGTCGTCTCTCCGTCAAGTATTTTCCCGTCTACAGGAACCGTTTCTCCTGCCAGCACACGGACCGTATCGCCTGCCTGCAACTCTGACGGGGATACTTCAAAGACTTTCCCCTCCCGCACCACATGTGCCTTTTGCGGGGAAAGACGGATCAATTTCCCAATACTCTCATTTGCCTTTTCTGATGTATAGTCCTCCAAAAGCGACCCGATTTGCATAATCAGCGCCACTTCACCGGCAGCAAAATATTCCTCTGCCGTCACCGATGCCACAAGTGCCATAGCTACAAGAACATCCGCCTTTACATCATGCTCCCAAATAAGCCCTTTCACCGCTCCTGTCAAAATAGGAACTCCGCAAAGAATAATAGCCGCCCAGGCAATATCAAAAGGCAGAACCGTTCTTCCCGGAAATCCCGAAAGACTGAGTACAAGGGAAATAATAGAAATTCCGGCAAAAACAGCCGTTATTTTCGCTTCATTTTCCATCCACCGGTTTAACATAAGCTTCTCCTTTATAAAAATGATAAAGTTTCTTTTTTTATCTTATAAAAAAATAAAGCCTGATTGTACCGCCAAAAAAGTACATCTGTTCAATAAAATACAAATTATGCAAACTGCTCTTTTTTTGCTATAGGGAAAACGGAATTTAAGCGTTTTTCCAAAAACATCAGATTTCCCGGAAGTACAGGATTCCAATAAAAAAACTCCTTCTCTTATTTCTAAAAGACGGAGTTGATAAAAACACACCAACAGTTTTTATATTCCTCTTACTTTACACCCGTCAGGGCTTTGATTGCACTGCTTGCTCCGATACGGTCAACGCCGAGAGCCAGGTAAGCCTCCATTTCCTCTTTCGTATGAATCCCGCCGGACGCTTTAATTTTTACGGCCGGTCCGATGTACTTTTTAAAAAGCGCCACATCGTCCAAAGTCGCTCCGCCCGTTCCGAAACCCGTTGACGTCTTGATATAGTCCGCTCCGCCGCGGGTGACACAGCGGCAGGCCTCTATCTTTTCCTCTTCCGTAAGATAGCAGGTTTCCACGATGACTTTGAGTATTTTATCGCCTACCATTTCTTTCATGCGCCGTATTTCACGGGTCACATAGTCACTGTCCCCGTCTTTCAGGGCCGCAACGGCCATCACCATATCTATTTCATCCGCCCCGCCGGAAAGCGCCGCTCTTGCCTCTTCCAATTTCGATTCCGTATTTCCGTTTCCTAAAGGAAATCCGACAACCGTGCAGATATTGAGCGAAGGAAAAGCCTCCCGCATCTGTTTCACATAGGACGAAGGAATGCAAACCGACGCCGTATGATACATCACTGCTTCCTCACAAAGTTTTTTTATGTCCGCCCGGCTTGCCGTCGCCTTCAAAAGCGTATGATCCACATGGCGGAGTATCTCTTCATTATTCATCATTTTCTCCTTTTTTCCTTATTATACCAATTTCATCACAGAAAAACCGCCTGTCTTTTCAAAGATTTTACAAACCCGTGGTATGATACAGAAAAGAAATTCTTTTTGGAAAGGAGTCATTATGCTGAAACTGCTTTTCATCGCCCACAGCGGCTCCTGCCGTCCCCCGATGGCAGAATTTATCATGAAATCCCTCATCGCCCGGTCCAGGCAGGACGATAAAATTTACGCAAGCTCCGCCCACCTGCAAAAAAAGAAAGGCGAACCGATCGGACAAAAAGAAAGAGAGCTCCTTGCAAAAAAGGAAATCCCGTACACGGAAAAAATCTGTCCGCCTCTCACCTGGTCCGATTATGACAGATACGACTACATTTTCCTCATGGACGACGAAGAAAAATGGCCTTTCCTGAAAATCATAGGCGGCGACCCGAAAGAAAAAGTCCGCCTCTTGGGAGAATATGCAGGCATTACGGGAAATATCGTAAATCCCGAAAAGACGGGACAATATGAAGAAGCCTGTACCGCCTCTCTTGCGGCCTGCCAAGGTCTCTTTGAAAAGCTCCTCGACTGGGTAGCCGTAAAAACGGAACAGTCATGATTTTTATTCCTTAAATAAGTTATTTCCCTGTTTTCATTGCAAAAAGCTGCTCCCCGTAAAAAGGAGCAGCTTTTTGTATGAGTCATTTCATTATTTTTTGTTTTCGCCGGGACAAAACAAAATTTCTTTTATGCAACGAAGAATTTAACCAGCGTTATCACGAAAACAAGAAGGAGAAGGGACGCCAGGAAGGCGGCACAGAAGGGACGGATTCCCCGTCTGGCTATAACATCGAAATTCACGTTGATACCCAGTGCCGCCATGGCCATACCGAGAAGAAGATAGGCGGCAAATACGAGTGTATCTGTCAGTTCTTTGGAAATTCCCATATACGAACCTACGGCGCTGGCCAATATGAAACCGCCCATGAAATAGGGGATCGGAATCGATACCGGGCCTTCATCATTTTTATTTCTTCTGTACTCTACATATCCGATGATAAGCGCGACCGGCGCAAGAAGCAGAACGCGGGAAAGTTTTGCAATAATGGCATGGTCCATACCGGCGGAACCGGCTGCACCGCCTGCGGCAACGGCATGGGCAATTTCATGAAGGCTGAGTCCCGCCATGGTGCCGAATTGGCCGTCATTGAATCCCAAAAACGGTTGAAGTCCTATTTCTATCAGGGTAAAGACCGTTCCCAATATCGCAACGATGGCTACAGCAAGAACGGAATCATTGGCTTTGGCTTTCAACGGTGCGGATACGCCCATCACCGCTGCGGCACCGCAAATACTGCAGCCGCAGGCAGAAAGCATGGCCAGGCTATGCTCCACTTTGCATAGCCGGGAAATTCCGTAGGTCACCGCCATCATGCCTGCCACAACGACAGCGGCAAATCCGAGACTTTGCAGTCCTTCGGAAAGCAGCACCGCCAGGTTCAATTTAAACCCGAGCAGGATAATCCCGAGACGCAGAAATTTATTGGCAATAAATCCCGTGCTTTCCCGTGCCGTTTGCGTAGGCCCCGGAAATATCTGAAATGCCATTCCCAAAAGTAAAGCCAGTACGAGATGGCCTATAAGAGAAAAGCCGGGAAAGCCGCTGATCCACTTTCCCAAAAGAGAGCAGGCCAGCGTGATTCCCACGGCCAGCCAAAATTTTGTTTTTGTAAATGCAGAAAAATTCATGTTTCCCCCTGTTCTGTCCCCCTCAAAAAGCAGTGAGACAAGAAATATTATAATTTTTCTTATAAATTAACGCAAGCCTTGAAAAATCCGTTTGCTTCGTTTGATGTTACTGAACAAATATAGTAATATGTCTATATATTTCATTCTTATTTTTAATTTCAGGGAAAGAATTTTTTCATAATGACCGGTTACGATAAAAGGTATTTGCGGATTGCCATGCCTGCCGCTTTGGAGAGTCTTTTTATGATTCTTTTGGCATCGGCGGATCTGATTATGGTGGGAACGCTCGGCGCGGTTTCTATTGCAGCGGTCAGTATTTTTCTGCAGCCCCGTCTTGTGATTCTTTGCTTTTCCCGTTCTCTTTCTGCGGCGGTAACGCTTTTGGTGTCCCGTGAGGCAGGACGTGATGACCGGAGAGAAGCGGCGGATATTTTGAAGAAATCGCTTTTCGCCGGAACGGCGGTTCTTATTTGTATTCACGCCTTATTTTACTTGTATCTGGAAGATATTTTTTATCTCATGGGAGCGAAGGAGGAGTATATCGCTCCTGCTTTGGTGTACGGAAATATCGCACTTTTCTCTGTTTTTATCACATCTCTGACTCTGATTTTCCAGGCGGTCCAGCTCGGATACGGACAGACGGCAGTCATCATGAAAACGAATGTAGCCGGAAATATCGTGAATGTAGTGATGAATGCACTCCTTATTTTCGGACTCGGACCGTTTCCTGCCATGGGTGTCGCCGGTGCGGCTGCCGGGACTGTGATAAGTACGGTATTCACTTTAGTCTGGACGCTCCGGATTATGCAAAAAGAGCGGCTTCTTTCGGGCGGCTCGTTTTTACCGGACCGTCGGTATTTCCGCCGGATTGCTCCCGTATTTCTTTCCGTATTCAGCGAGCAGGGATTCGAGCGGACGGGCATGGTTCTTTTCACACGCATGGTGGCAGGTCTCGGAACCGTCCCTTTTGCGGTTCACAGTATTTGCATGAATATTTGTGATATTTACTGGGATTACACAATCGGTATGGGCAAGGCGAGCATGGTCATGGCCGGCCAGTCGGTGGGGAAAGCGAGTGAAAAGGATTGGCGGACGTATAACCGGACGGGCATCAAATGGAGTCTCATTTTTTCTTCCGTCGCCTGTCTGATCACTCTTATTTTTAAAGAAGAAATATTTTCTTTCTATTCTTCCGATCCCGCCGCACTTGCCATGAGCGGGTCCGTCATGATTCTTGTGGCACTGGTCAGTTTCCCCGAAGCACAGGCCATCGTTTGTGCCGGAATTCTCCGCGGAAGCGGAAGGACCGCGGCAGTGGCGGCGTATTCCTTTATAAGTGTCACGCTGCTCCGTCCCGCTCTGACTGCATTTTTCCTCTATGGGTTGGGACTCGGTCTTATGGGATGCTGGTGGGCACTTCTGCTCGACCAGTGTATCCGTGCCTCTTGTGCGACTTTTCTCGTCCGCCGTCTGAAACGGATGAGCTGGCAGGAATTGCTCGCCGGTGCGTGAAAGCCCCGTATTTCCTTTACAAATCCTCTGTAATGGTCTACAATAATAGAGAGAAGTTATTTTGTTTTTGTACAGGAGGTATACCATGTTTGATAACGGATTGACAGATAAGATTAAAGGAACCATTAAGGAAACCGCAGGAGATCTCACAAATGATACTTCTTTAAAAGCGGAAGGTCTTATGGACAAGGCAAAAGGCAAGACAAAAGAAGTCATTTCCGATGCCAAAGATGCCGCAGAAGATGTGGTTGAAAAGGTAAAAGATTCGACCAAATAATGATTTCTTACAAAGAAAACCGGACTCACATCACAGTGATTCCGGTTTTTTTGTTGCTTTTTTCGGTAAGGCTTTTTATGTTTTCAGACATGTTTCAGCTGAGTGCCACGTCCAGAGTCATCATAACCATGAAGCCTGCGGCAAAGGAAATTACGCCGATATCGGAATGTTCGCCTGCCGACATTTCGGGAATCAGTTCTTCCACAACGACGAAAATCATGGCCCCTGCGGCAAAGCAAAGAAAATAGGGGAGAAAGGGAACGACCAGTTCGGTAAGAAGAATGGTAAGAATTGCACCGACAGGCTCAACCGCGCCGGATAAAACACCGCCGGTAAAGGCTTTCATTTTTCCCATTCCGCCTGCCCGAAGCGGCATGGATATAATGGCGCCTTCAGGAAAATTCTGTATGGCAATTCCCAAAGCGAGCGCCATCGCTCCCGCTGCGGTAATATCGCCGCTTCCTGCCAGATAGCCTGCGTAGACAACACCGACCGCCATACCTTCGGGAATATTATGGAGCGTCACCGCAAGAACGAGCATCGTTCCTTTTGCCAGATGTGCCGCCGGTCCTTCCGCTTTTTCCGTATTCATATGAAGATGGGGGATAGCATGGTCAAGGAGCAGCAGAAAGGCCACACCGGCACCGAAACCGACGACAGCCGGTACAAAAGCCCACTGCCCCATATCTTCGGACATATCCAGAGCGGGGAGGATCAGACTGAAAAAGGACGCCGCCACCATGATGCCTGCGGCAAAGCCGGTAAGACAGCGCTGCGTACCCCGGTGAAGCGCTTCTTTCATAAAAAATACGCACGCCGCTCCCAAAGACGTGCCTATAAAGGGAACAGCCAGCCCCCAAAATACGTTACTCATCATATATTTTTGCTCCCTTTCTCATCATGGAAAACTTATCCTGCATTTTTCCTGCTTTCTTTTATTCTATTTTTGTAGCAACGGTAAAAATATGGTCTGTATTTTGTAAAAAAACAAAAGTTATTCAACATATTGTGGATAAGTTGTGAATAAATAAATTTTTCTACTATTTAGTCCTTCAAATATCCGTCTGCAAGAAAAAATACGGCAAAAACGAGTTTGCGGAAATCGGAAAGATTTTTCCTTTATACCGCGTCTTTTTACTGTATCGTGATATTCATATTATTGTTCAGGTACTCCACTGCTCCGGGAATCCCTGCCATATAGGCCTGATAGAGATAGGAGAGCGCCTGATTTTCATCCGCCGCTGTCCCCAGTCCTTCGTGATAGCAGACACCCAAATGATACTTCGAGACTGCCTCGCCTGCTTCCGCACCTTTCCGGTACCATGAGAACGCTTCCGCCGGATTCGGCATGATTTCCGTTCCCACCAGATACATCGTGCCGATTTCATCAGCCGCTTCTCCGTGGCCGAGCGCAAAGGCTTTTTTATACCAGTCTACCGCCTTCACCTTGTCTTCCTTCGTTCCTTTTCCGTAACGGTAACATTTGGCAAGCGAGAAACAGCCGACAGAAAGTTCCTGTGACGCCGCTTTTTCAAAAAGACGGAATGCTTTTTCCGCATTTTGTTCGACCCCGGTACCGTGGAAATAACATTCGCCCAAAGACCAGATCGCAAGCGGAAAATTTCTTGCCGCCGCTTCTTCGAAATAACCGGCTGCCCGTTTTTCATCCGTTTCCACAAAAACGCCTTCCAGATAGCACCTGCCGAGCATAAAAACGGCGTCCGCATCTCCCAAATCCGCCGCTTTCTCAAAATAGCGGTACGCTTTTTCTTCATTGACCCTGCCAAATCCGCCTGTGTATTCCATCAAACCCAGCGAAGTCATCGCTTCTCTCGAACCTGCCGCGGCAGAGCGTTCGTAATAAGCCTGTGCTTTCTTTTTATTTTCCTCTGTCTCCTCTTCGGAACAGTACATTTCACCCAAGGCATTCAGAGAACGCCAATATCCTTTTTCTGCGCTTTTTTCGAGCCAGGACCGTGCCTCATCCCTGTTCTTATCCGTGCCGAAGCCGTACAGATACATATCGCCCAGCTCATCGGCGGCCATCAAATCGCCTGCTTCCGCCGCAGAAAGAACATGGGGGAAACAAGTCCGGCAAAGTTCCGTCATTTCCGGAGAAAACCGTTCATACATGTACGCCAAATTCAGGCGGCACAAATTTTCTCCAGCCGCCGCGCCTTTTTCATGCCAGTAGCGTGCCTCTTTTTCGTCCCTGTCACGGATACTGCCGAGACCGTGATTATAATATTCGCCTAAAAAATACATCGCTCTGGCCGACCCTTCGCCTGCCAGAGAAAGAAAGAGCGGAAACGCTTCGTCCAACTTACAGCGTATATATAAATCTTCCGCTTTTTTCAATAACTTCTCATCAAACATAACTACCTCGCAATTGATTGGTATGTTTATTGTATCACAAAATCTGTAAAAAACAGGATTCTTCTTCACCGGCAGTCATTTCTTTTTCCCGTTCCCGTAAATATCCCGCGCCATCGTAATAAACGCGCCCGTCATGGGAGAACCGGCATTTTCCTTACGCACCGCAAAGGAAATATCATAAGACGGCGCGCCGGCAAAATGAATGATCCGGAGCCGTTTGATTTCCTGCTCCGTCAAAAGTTTTCTCGCCAGATTCTCTACGCAGAAAAAAATGCCTTCCCCGGAAAGACAAAGTGCAAGGAGAGTCGCCATATTTTCCGACTCCACGGCTACACACGGCTCGAAACCTGCATTTTTGTACAACCCCCGCACAAAAGACCCGATGATATCCCGCCGGCTGTTCAAAAGAACGGGACAACTGCGGAAAGGGGAAAGCCAGCCCTCTTTTCCGTCACAGGCGGCACGGATAATCCTGTCTTTTTCTTGACCGAACCGTTTTTCCAAAAGCGTTTTTGCCCCCAAAAGTACAATCCGCTCTTTATAAAAAGAAGTCTGCACAAGTCCCGCCGCAGGCCCGGCAAAACGGGCAAGCACGAGATCGAGATGGCGGCTTTCCAATGCACGGACAAGCGACTCGTTGGCTCCTTCCGTAAGGCAAATCCGTACCTGGGGATACATTTTGCGGTAACGGTGAATAACCGCAGGCAAAAGAAGCTGTCCTCTCGCAGGAGCGACACCGATGCGGAGCGTTCCTGCCATTTCCCCGTGCGCGGCAGAAAGCTCGCGCAAAAGCGCTTTTTCATTTTCCTCGAAAGCCAGGGCATAACGGTAAAACACTTCGCCCGCCCCCGTAAGCGATACAGGCACACGTCGGACAAATAAAGGCCCGCCCGTTTCTTTTTCCAATGCCGCGATATGGGCCGATAACGTCTGCTGGGTGATATACAGAGTTTCCGCCGCTCTCGTGAAATTCCCCTCCCGCGCGAGGGCAAGGAAATATTTGATACTTAAAAAATTCATAGCCATCTCCGATACAAGTATTTATCTGTAGTATAAACAAGAAATAACAGTTTTTCAACGATAGTTTTTTCATTATAATACAGATAGAGAGGACAGAAATATCCCCGGTGTAAGGCAAAAGGGCAGGGGGGGCCGCAGGTTAAAACCATTCCACGTTTCTGCTCCAACTTGCCCCTTCCGTCAGCTCCGCTGACACCTTCCCCGTGTTCGGGGACGGCTTACGGTTCGTATTCTTTCTCTTTGATTTAAATCAGCAAGAACAACTTTTTTGTATGAGTCATTTCAGTATTCTTTGGTTTGACTCCTATAAAAATAATAAAAACTACGATTTCTTTCTTCCTTAGTGTCAGCTTCCCCCGCTTACGGTGGCAAGCGAATTGTGTTTTTAGGAGCATAGCGACGCGAAAACGCAATGAGACGCTTCGCCTTTGGCCGGGAAGTGCCGAGCCTTGCGAGGCGATAGGGGCATGCTTGCGTACATAGGTCAGAATCATTTTTGCGGTATGACTCATTTTTATTTTTCTTTTTATCTAAGAAAGAGGCTGCATGATGTCTAAACATCTTTCCTTGCTTTCCGGTCCGCTGGCTTTTGCGGCGGCATTGCTTTTTTTACAGTCTGTTTTTACCTTTAAGGCGGCGGCTGCTTTGGCGACGGCTGTCTGGATGGCGCTCTGGTGGATTTTCCGGCCCTGCTCGATTTATGTAACTTCCTTTGTGCCGATTGTGGTCAATTCTTTTTTTGACCTCATTCCGGGAACTCATGTACTCAGCCAGTATTTTTCGGAAATTGCGGTTCTTCTTTTGGGTTCCGACCTGATTTGCCAGACCTGGACGACCACAAAACTGGATCAACGGATTTCCGTCAAAGCGCTCTGCTTTATCGGAACGTCCATGAAAAACCAGGTCTTTGTCTGGTTTCTCGCGTCCACCGTGCTTTCCGTCTTTCTTCCCAATGTGGTGGTGGCCTCCATTTTCTGCCCCATTGCTATTTCCATGATGAAATTTGTGGGCGAGACGGACATCGAAAAAAGCAAAACCGCTATCCCTATCCTTCTTGCCATCGGTTGGGGGAGCGGTATCGGCGGCCTCGGTTCTCCTATCGGCAGTTCCGCGAATCTGGTGGCAATTTCTTATTTCGAAAAGCTGTCGGGGCAAGAATTTATGTACTATGACTGGGTGATCCGTTTTCTTCCCGTCCTTTCCGTTATCTTTGTGGTGAATCTTATTTTCCTCTGGCTTTTGCCTGTGCCTGTGAAATACCTGGCGGGAACGAAGGATTATTTTCTTTCCATGTATACCTCATTCGGAAATATGAAGCGGGGAGAAAAAATCGGGCTTTTCCTTTTCGTTCTTTCCACGTCTCTCGCCTTTATCCGTCCGCTTTTTGCCGATCTGCTTCCTGCGATGAAACCGGCTTATATTTTCTTTTTCTGCGGACTTCTCATGTTCTTTTTGAAAGATGAAAACGGCAAGGTCATGCTGACATGGAAATATGCGGAAAGCCACGTCATGTGGGGCATGATTTTCCTTTTTGCCAGCGGTCTCGCTTTGGGCCGTCTTGTCATTGAAACGGAAGCGGTCAAGCAAATGGCGGCAATCATTTCCCACTATCCGCTCCATGATGGAATTTTCCTCATGGGCGCCTTCTGCCTCTTCTCCGTGTGCATGACCGAACTTTCGAGTAATACGGCGGCGATTTCCATCAGTATTCCAGTTACACTGGGCATTACCGAAGCTCTCGGAATTTCTCCTTTTCCCTATCTGCTCGCCGCCGTCGTATCTTCCTGCTGTGCCTATGTGCTTCCCGTCAGCACGAGAGCCATTCCCGTCGGCTACGGCCTGAACGCAACCGCCCAGATGCGGGAAGGACTGAAACTGACGGTCATCACTTGGTGTACCGTCACCTGTACCTGTTTCTTCTGCATGAGATTTTTCCCTCTTTTCAACGGTTGGTAATGATGTTTCCTGCAAACGCTGCTTTTCACGGGAGCGTTTTTTTATACGCAAAAAACCGCCGTCTTTTCAGACAGCGGTTATATTTTCAGGGATATATTTTATGAATCAGTCTTCATATTCCTCATAGGATTTTCCTGTTTTCAAGTGATCCCTGTATTTCTTCGTTTCCCGGACACAGACACCGGAGAGGAAGAGCAGGGCAATCAGGTTCGGAATCGCCATGAGGCCGTTTACGATATCTGCGAGAATCCAGATGGCTTCGAGCTTAAGGAACGCACCGCTTGCAATGAGAAGAATGAAAATCACACGGTAGGGAAGAACACCTTTCACGCCCATGAGATAGATAACGCAACGTTCGCCGTAGTAATTCCAACCGAGAATGGTGGTGAAAGCAAAGAGCACAAGTCCCACCATGAGCATGTATCCGCCAAATGCGGGGAATGCGGAAGTGAACGCCACATTCGTAAGAGCCGCACCGTTTTCCATACCGCACCATGCGCCTGTCACGACAAGAGTCAGCCCTGTGAGGGTACAAATGATAATCGTATCAATAAATGTGCCTGTCATGGAAATCAGCCCCTGTTCGGCCGGCCATTTCGTCTTTGCCGCAGCCGCTACGATCGGAGCGGATCCGAGACCCGATTCATTGGAGAATACACCTCTTGCCACACCGTTACGGATGGCCATCATGACCGTTGCACCCAAGAATCCGCCGGCAGCGGCTGTAGGAGTGAAGGCACTTTCAATAATCGTCATGACAGCTGCAGGCACCTGATCGGCAAATACGATGAGAACGCCGATGGTGGAAAGGAAATAAATCACTGCCATAGCCGGCACGATTTTGCTCGCTGCCGCTGCAATCGACTGAAGCCCGCCCAAGGTAATGGCTGCCACAAAAATCGTTAATACTGCCGCCGTCCACATAGGATCGACACCGATCGTCATTTTTGTAATATCCACAATTGCATTGACCTGTGCAAAAGTACCGATACCGAAATAAGCGACACCGACACCGAAAATAGCAAAGAGCGTACCCAGCCATTTATACTTTTCGCCCATACCGTTTTTGATGTAATACATCGGCCCGCCTGCGATTTCTCCCTTTTCATCGGTCTCACGATACTTGACTGCCAAAAGACCTTCCGCATACTTTGTCGCCATTCCGAAGAAAGCGGCCATCCACATCCAGAAAATCGCACCGGGACCGCCTGCATGGATAGCTGTCGCCACGCCGACGATATTTCCCGTTCCGACCGTTGCGGAAAGAGCGGTACAAAGAGCCTTGAAACTGTCAATATCGCCGTGTCCCGCATTTTTTGCCTTGAAAATAAGGCCCAATGCCTCGGGAAGGCGGAAAATCTGGAGAAGCTGCAAACGAATCGTCAGCCAGATACCCGTCCCGACAAGAAGAATCAAAAGGGGCGGTCCCCAGATGAAGCTATCAATCTCATTCAACAATGCCACAAAATCCATAAAAATCCTCCCTTAAAATCAGAAATAAAAAACCGGCTCACAAAGCCGAAACTCCGGAGTCGGAAATAGATAAAGGGATTCCATGAAATATAAAAAATCATGTTCTTTATGCTCTGTCCTTTTGCCTGAGAGATTGGGACTTACGTCCTTACACCTTCGGCGCCCGCCGGGAAAACCCGCGGGACTCTCCAGAGTGTGTCCGCATATGGTACCGTTCCGAAAGGAACACCTGAGAGTTTTACTCCTACGGTAAGCCCAAGGGCTTTCTCCTATACGCATCATCCACCGATATGAATTTATGGATTAAATTATACGACCCGGCAAGGAAATATGCAATAGGAAAAGAAATTTTAATTTTTTTCTAACCATGCAGGGTAAATATCCTGTTTACATAAACTATATTTTCTTTTTCCTTAGTGTCAGCTTCCCCCGAACTCGGAGGCAAGCGAATTGTGTTTTTAGGAGCATAGCGACGCGAAAACGCAATGAGACGCTTCGCCTTTAGCCGGGAAGTGCCGAGCTTGCGAGGCGATAGGGGCAAGTGTGCGTACAATTTGTGCTATTCTTTCATTTTCGATAAGCAGGGACATCTTCATATTTACTGATTTTTCTTATTCACCAACAATCGGAAACGACTTTTTTTGTGTGCATCATTTTCTTATTTCTGTTTTTTGATTTTCTCTTTTCTTGATTTTCACGTTAAAACCCTGCTCGGGAGAGCAGAGCTTTTTGTTTTTATAAGTAAGAGGAGAGTTCTTTATTTTTGATTAGCTTGGCGGGAATGAGGGCTGCCGCCGTTCCGGCTATTGTCATGGCAGGAATAATCAGGAGTCCTTCCCACAAGGGAGTTGTATCCATGACAATTGCTGTTTTTTGGGAGATGACTGAGGCCGTAAGACAAACCGCAGCCCAAGCACAAATCCAGCCTGACGCCGAGCCTGCCAGGAGAAGAAGTGCCTGCTCCCAGAGAATCATTTTCGTGATATCCCCTCCGCCTGCTCCCAGGGCTTTGAGAAGGGCAAATTCGCGAATTCTGCTTTTTCCGCTCCAATACATGATGAGGAGAGTCATGAGAAGAGAGAGTATGAGGAGAAAGGAAATAAGGATTTTCCAGAATTCTTTGCTTTGTCCTACGGTATGGTAGAGGGAAATCACAGGTTGGGAGGGAAAGAGAAGCTGTATTTCTTTATTTCTCTGATATGCTGCCAAGAGCTGCAGGGCTTCTTTATATCCTTCGGGTTGGATCAATACGGCAGTAACATCGCCTTTTTGTTCCCACGCCGGGATATGATGGGCTTCCCAGACGTCACGGATATCCGTAAATATGGCGGCATCGTAAGGACCGCCGCAGGGCGCCAGAATTCCTGCGACTTTATTTTCCTCTCCATGTTTTTTCCCTGCAGCCGCCATGCCGTGGATCGAATGGAAAGTGTCGCCTATGCGGAGACCGGAAAGCCGGGCGGCTTCGCTGCCGAGAACGACTTCCCTTTTTTCCGAAAAGCTTTTTCCTGTTTTTACGGTAAGCCAGGGATCTTTTTTCCGGTTCGGCTTGTATTGGAATATCTCTTTTTCTACGCCGATAATTGGAAATCCCCGGTAATTATCTCCGAAAGCAAGAGGATAGACGGCTTTCGCTTTTCCGCTTTTTCTAAGTTTGTCCACCGTTTCATAGGAAATATTTTCTAAAGGACGGTCCTTAAGAAATACCGTATTCAGCACGAGCTGATAGGCCGAGCCTTTCGCACCTGCAAGAATAGGAAAGGGCTCGACGGCTCGGTTAATTCCACGGTACAGCCCGCCTGTCATTTGGAGAAGAAAAACGGGGAGTGCCGTGGCAAGTGCAATAAGCACAAGAACAATGCCCTGGCGGAGAGGGCGGCGCCAGAGGGATAAAAAAGCAAGTTTCAGGTACATAAGGCATGCCCTCTTTCCAAGGGAAACTTGTGGGGGAATCGTTCCTGCACCGCCGGATCATGGCTGGCACAGAGAAGCATGCATGCCCTTGTTTCGTGGTAATCCAAAAGCAAATCCATAAGGATACGGCTATTTTCTTTATCAAGGGCGGCAGTCGGTTCGTCGGCCAGAATCAGGAGCGGTTCTTTGATAATTGCTCTGAGAAAGGAGACCCGCTGCTGTTCGCCGCCGGAAAGCCCGGCCGGTTTTCTGCCGCCATAGCCGGCAAGTCCCACTTTCCCGAGCCATGTATCTATTTCCTTTTTCTCTTTTTTCTTTCCTGCCATTTCTGCGGCAAGTGCAATATTTTCCGCAACGGTGAGGTAGGGAATTAAGAGTGCTTTCTGGAAAATATAACCCACACAAGCGGCACGCCAGGTCTGTTTTTCTTTCTCTGCCATGTCGTCCATATTTTTCCCGTCAACGGAGATTGTCCCCGATGTAGGCGACAAAAGAGCGGAAAGGCAATGGAGAAATGTCGTTTTTCCACTCCCTGACGGGCCTGTAAGCGCCGTTTTTTCACCTTTCCCAAGTGTAAACTCTTTGACCGCAAGAGCCTGCACCACATGACCGGGTGCATCAGAAAAAGTACGGATGAGATTTTTCACTTCAATCAAAGCATGCTCCTTTTTTCAGAGTGTAGAAATATCACGGGCACGGATTCTCAGCTGGCTTACAAATCCCGTTTCCTCGTCGGATTCGCTGCCGATTTCAAGAGGTCCCGTCACAGAAATAGGAGCGTCATAGGGAAGGGCCGTTACAGGATCGTCCACTTTGACGACGATAATATTATCCGGCCAGTCTGCGTCACTGCTGCAAAACGGGCATACCGACATAGGCACTTCGGTGAGTACAAAAAAACGAATCGTCGGTGTGAGCGGCGGTGCCATGTATCCTGTGACCGTCACGTCCTGCCCCTCCAAACTTTTCAGTTTATCTGAAAGAATAAGAGCCCCGCCGGACCAGCCCGAATACATTTCATCAAATCCGAGGCGCTCTGCAGCGAACACCGTGTCTGCCGGCATGAGGGATAAAATGATTCCCAAAAAGAGAATAAATTTTTTTACGAGGAAAATCATTTTCCGTTTTTATTTCCGTCAATCCCGAGTGCACGGAGTATACCGAAGAATACTTCCGTATTATCCATCATGCCGTGGAAATATTCGGATCCCGGGCCGCCTGCATTGAGGAGAATGTCATCGGCAGAATGAACTTCCTGGGGATCGGAAAGAGGAATATTGGCCAGTGCAAGTTCTTTTTTCCCGCCTGCAGGAATACGGACGGGGTTCGCTTCCGAGCTTGCTACCGAAACCTGATGATATTCCACCTTATCCCCGTTTCTGACTGCTTCTTCCTTTGTTTCCGTTACGGCAAGAGCAGGCGGAGTCGGTACTTTCATGAAACGATAATTTTCATAATGGCTCGGATGGTTTGCATATTGGACAGCAAGAGTTACATCCGGATCGGGATTTTCAGGGAATCCGTCGCCATCGGCATCTTTAAAAGTCGGGAAGATGGAGTCTGCATAAATACGGACTGCCTCTGTTCCTTTTTTACCGTCTCTTTCATGGTAAGTTCCGCTGATGGAAACGCCGTGGGCGTGGTCGGCAAGAACAATGATGAGTGTATCATCGCCCCGTTTCAGACTCCAATCGCGGGCATATTCAATGGCCTTATCAAATTCGATGGTATCATAAGCTGCTCTCTGCCAGTCCATGACGTGGAGCTGTTTATCGATAGAAGCACCTTCAATCATGGCAAAGAATCCGTTTTTGTTTTTGGATAAAATATCCAACGTTTTTTTCGTCATATCCACCAGATTCGGTTGGTCCGGGAAATTTTTCAGAACTTTCGGATTTTTCAGCATTTCCCTGTCAATATATACATTCATCGTCGATGTATGGAAAAGACCGAGAATCGGTTTGTCCGACGGTGCTTTCGCAAGCTCGGCGCCGGTAGAAACAAAAGTATATCCTTTTTTCTTAAATTCCTCAATAACATTCACATTATCCTTACGCTTCGAGCCGGGAAGAGTTTTCGGGATATACCGGGAAGAACCGCCTCCGAGAATGACATCCGGGCGGTGATAATCTTCCAGATAATCTTTCGCCAGATAATCCTGGTTGGCACGGCGACGGGTATGACCGATCATGGCGGCCGGCGTGGCATCCGTTGATTCCGCTGTAGTTACAAGACCTACCGACATGCCCCTTGTTCTTTTCACGATTTCTGAAATATTTTCTACCTTCGGATCATCAAAAGGATCTTTTGTCGAATCTTCATACACACCCATCGCATTCACCACCGACTTATGCCCCGTTGCATAGGCAGAAGCCGAATTGGCGGAATCCGTCACCAGAGAATCATATCCGCTCGTCGTGATGACCGCATTATGCTCAAGCTTCTCCATAGCAAGCCAGTCATTGAATTTTCCGTTTGTCTGTCCTTTGGAAAGAATACGGGCGATTTCCCGGGCCTGGAGAGACATGCCGTCACCGATAAACAAAATGACATTCTTTGCTTTCTTTAATGCCTTTTCCGAAACCACGGAATAATCTGCTTTTGATGCATAGACCCGGCCATTTTCAACAGCTTTTACGGAGACGGAAACCTTACCCGGATTTTTGAACGTCACATCATCCGCCCGGAAAGAGATCACCCCGTTACCGAGATCTTTTTTCACGAGAGACTTGCCAAATACCTTTTCTGCAGGAACGCCGTTAATATCAATCGTCACATTTCCGAGATTTTTTCCGGCTTCCACTTCCACATCGAAATCAAAACGGGCCCCTGCCCAAAATTTCGCTGTGTCTACCGGTAAAATCCGGATATCGGCTGCAGAAATACCTGTCATATTTCCCATGACGGCCATGCAGGCCAACACACCGCATACAAGAGCTTTTTTCTGACTTTTTTTCATATCGCATCCTCCTAAGAACGACTAAGCTATCATTTAATGTACAGAGGATTTACCAAATTTATGACAAGTCCTTGTATAGATTTGGTAAATTATAGATTAGAAATTCCCGGGAAATATCTCGTTTTTATACAAATTGTTTCTTTTGTTAAAAACAGGTAAATTTTTTCAAATAAAAAGCTTTGTCCTATAAAAAGACAAGGCTGCCTATGAAAGAAATACTTTTCCCTTAGTCGTCAGCTTCCCCCGAACTCGGAGAGAAGTGCCGAGCCTGCGAGGCGATAGGGGCAAGTCTGCGTACACAAGACAGAAGATTTAATACCTGTATCCCTTGCCAGATTCTTCACTTCGTTCAAGAATGACAGGCAGGTATGTAATGCCGTTTTGTAAGAAACTATTTTCCTTTTCTGCTCACACTTGCCCCTTCCGACGGCTAACGCCGCCACCTTCCCCGTGTTCGGGGACGGCTCGTGGTTTGGATCCTTTCTCTTATTAAGCGAAAAGTCACTTACTGCCTTTCGAAAAATGCTCACCCCTGCCGTCATTCTTGAGCGGTGGGCAGAACCGGAATGATGATAAATATTTAAAGCAGTATGTGAGAAGGAGCGAAGAATCCGGCATAGGGTACACATAATTTCGTATATATAAATATTTTAAAACTATAATTTCTTTCTTCCTTAATCGTCAGCTTCCCCCGAACTCGGAGGGAAGTGCCGAGCCTTGCGAGGCGATAGGGGCAAGTTTGCGTACACAGGTCAGAATACTTTTGCCTTTTTACAGAACAGGGAAATCAATACTATCGTTTCACGTGAAACATTTCTTTGTCATTCATAAAAAAATGGCCCTCAAGAGAGCCATTGGTACGTTTTACATTTTTTATTTCTTTGTATTTTGAATGGTTTGGGATATCTCGAACGTTTGGAAAAGAAGAATGGGAGTAATCGCAAAATTTTATAAAATGGCTCAATTTCAAGCTATATAGAGAATAAAAAATGGCTACTGGTACTCAAATCCTTTGTTTTTAGACCATTCATATTATTTTTATTCATTTTTTCCTCCTAATAAATAAATTCTTCTGCCATTTTTGTTTTTTCTATTAAATTCTTGTAAACTTTTGATTTTTGTAAAAGCTCTTCATGTTTACCTTCACTTTCTACTTTTCCGTTTTCAAGAACTACTATCTTGTCTGCATTTTCTATGGATTTCATTCTGTGTGAAATTATGATAACTGTCTTATCTTTAATTAAATTATTTAAAGACTCTTGGATTTTTTTCTCATTATCCACATCAAGACTTGCTGTAATTTCGTCTAATATTAGTATCGGTGCATCTTTTAAGAAAGCTCTGGCTATTGATAACCTTTGTCTTTCTCCTCCTGATAGCTCAGCACCGTTTTCACCGATAACTGTATCAAAACCTTTATCCATTTTTTCTATAAAATCTGTGCAATTTGCAAGTTTTGCTGCTCTTTTAACTTCTTTGTCGCTTGCATCTTGCTTACCAAGTCTAATATTTTCCATAACGCTTTGATTAAAAAGAACCACATCTTGAAAAACTATTGAGACCTTGTCAAAAAGAGATTCTGTTGATATTTCTTTTATATCTTTGCCATCGATTAAGATTTGTCCTTTGTCATAATCATAAAGTCTTGATATAAGTTTCAAGATAGTTGTTTTACCGCAGCCGCTTGCTCCCACTAAAGCAGTTACCTCTCCTTGCTTAGCTTTAAAATTTATTCCATTTAAAACTTTTGCGTCTTTCTTATAAGCAAATTCAACATCTTTTAGATCAATATCAAATTTTTTCAAATTATAGTCTTCGCCCTCTTGTAATTCTTGATTTTGAATTTCTTTAAGTCTTTCAATCTTTGGCGTTAAATAAAATATCTCCATCATGCCCTCTTTAGATGCATCTAGAGAGTCTTTTATCTTCATAGCCGCTAGTAAATATCCTATAAGGTAGAGAGGGCTTATCTCTTTATTAATAATTAAATTTACCCCAACAAGTATTACGACAGCAAGGGAAATAAAGCTAAATATTGAAGATATGGACATAGTTAAAATAAGTCCTATTTCTGTCTTTAAGTGGACTTTTTCACTTTTATCCATTTTTTCATATAGCTTTTCTTTCATTTCCTCTGATAAGCCATAGGCTTTAATCTCCATTTGCATCTCGATATTTTCTTGAAAGCTTTCAGAGTTTTCTCTTAAGGCGTCATAATATCTTTTCTCTCCCTTAACTGAATGTTTTTTAGATAAAGGTATAAATATAAAACTTAGAATCGTTGGAATAATTACAGCTAAACCCATCTTGACATTGCCTACTAGCATCATGATGGATATTAGTGGGAAGAATAGTGCCATGCCGCCCACTTTTGGTATTGAGTGGCTCATTGCATGCTCTATACCTTCAATATCGGCCATAATTGTTTGTGAGAGATCGGAAATATCATGCTTAGAAAAGTATGATAGAGGTAGTTTTGATAAATTCTCTGCTGTTCTTACCCTTAAATCTGCACTTTCTTGATATGTTGTGCTATATAATTTATCGTATTCGATAGAAAGCAAAATATACATTGCTATCAAAGTCAAAACCGAGAATGCTAGATAAAATCCCTTGCTTTTGTCAATATTCTCCAAAACTTCTTGCGCAAAAATCATTAGTAATATGGCAGGAAGCATGGTTATACAATAAACCAAAAATGAGGACAGTGTTGCTTTAGTTAAATTCTTCGCTCCTTTATCTGTAAGAGCAAATCTTTTTTTATAAAACTCCTTCATTTAAAACTCTCCATTCATTCGCACTGTTAAAGAGCTCTTGCAGTCTCTTATACCTTGTATCTCTTGACATTAATTCTTTGTCAGAACCTCTTTCTATAATTTTTCCATTATCCATTACAAGAATTTCATCTACATCTTTAATTGTAGAAAGTCTATGAGCAATCATGATAACTGTTTTATCCTTCATAAGGTTCTTGAAAGCTTTTTGTAGTTCAAACTCGTTATCTGAGTCAATAGATGCTGATGCTTCATCCATAATAATAATTTTGGAATCCTTTAAAATTGCTCTGGCAATTGCAATTCTTTGTTTTTCTCCACCGGATAAATAAACTCCTTTTGAGCCTATGATTGTCTTTTCTCTTTCAGGGAATTTGTCTAATATCAAATCGCATCCTGCTAATCTTAAGGCTCTCATGACATCATCTTTGACCGCGTCTTTATTGGCTAAAGCTACATTTTCATAAATGCTCTTCTTGAACAGTTTCGAATCTTGGAAAACAAAGGAGATCGCTTTAATTAAGGCTTCGTCAGAATATTCAGATATTGGTATGCCGCCTATCTTTATGCTTCCTTCATTAACATTGTAAAAACCTGATATAAGTTTTGCTACTGTTGATTTGCCCGAACCAGATGAACCGACTAGTGCATAGGACTTTCCTTCTTGCAAACTAAAAGATAAGTTTTCTATTACTGCTTTATCATTATAAGCAAAGCTAACATTATCAAACTCTATATTATAGTTTTTAAAATTATTAAGATTGCCGTGCTCCAATTTGTCTTTTTGCATCTCCTTGTATAGAGCCTCTAAAGTATCTACTGCATAATTTCCTTTAGAGATATACAAGGAGTACCACATCATTCTCATAAATGAAACAAAGAGAACTCCCGATAAAAATAAAATCATGATAAGCTCAAGTAATATCATCTTGGCGCTGCCTAAGCTAGTCATAAAATAAACTATAGGTATAATTAAAATTGCAATTAATCCAAAGAATAACCATTGATACAAAACATAAGGCTTTTTACAAGACAGTGAATAATCATAAGCATACTTTGAATAATCTTTTATCGCCTTATAAAAGCTATTAAATGACTCTACATTTGCTCTAAATATTTTTACAACTTGCATTCCTCTAACGTATTCAACGGTCTCGGCACTTAGTTTAGATAGAGCTTCCTGGTATATCTTCATAAATTTTTGCTCGCCCATCATTGCCCCTAAAATTAAGAAGCCAATTATTGTAAGAGCAAGTAAAGCGATGCCAACCCTTATACTTACTATAAAGCCAAGTACAAGCACAAGCACGGGTGTAATTATTGCCTGAGAGCTATCAGGAATCATATGAGCTACAACCTGATGTGTTTGTGCGGCATTATCATCTATGATCTTTCTAATTTTCCCAGAAGGATTTAAATCAAAGAACCTAAAGCTTGCGTTCTCTAAACCATCAATTCCTCTTTTTCTTAAATTTGTTTCAAGCCTAAATCCCAATAAATGGGAAAAAGCTCCTGAAGCAAAATAAAATATTGCTCCTGCTGTTAATATAAGAGCAGACTTTATTGCTAAATTTTCTGCTCCAGATAAATCTGTATGGATAATTAAATTGTCTAAAAATCTGTAGATTAAATAGTATCCATATACTGTAAGTACAGCAGATATAGCAGAAAAAATTATAGCGAAAAATCCAAGATATTTTTTGTCTTGTACATAAGCAAATAGCTTTTTATAAATCTTCATAATATTATCTCCCTTTTCTTTGATATCCCGTTTAGATATAAATTTGCTTAATTGATAATAACTATCATTACATTTTTATCATACATCGGTTATAATTACTAATACAATAGTTTTGAATTAATAAGGCTAATTGGAATATTGTCTAAAAGGGATAGGCGAATTATGAGTTACTATGATTTTGTAAAAGAATATATGAACGTAGATGAATGTAAAAACAATAGAAAATATTCAAGTGCAGGGCATACATTTTGTTGGAGCAAAAATAATTCAACTCATGCAGAAGGGCTTTATTGGTTTTATGAAGGAGATGGCTTCATTATTGATGTCCACGATTTTTATATCAGAGAAGAAGTTATTCGAAATAGTACTTATAGTATGTCAGACTATGTTTCAATCTATTCAAGCTACATCGTCAGTGCAAATGGCGAGAAATTTAGTCCTTATCAAACTTTGACTGCAAACTCTTTATGCACTCTTGATTTTGATAATATAAGAGATGACTTCCTGTTTTTATTACACGAGAATTCATATTATCTTTCTGTTTCTATAGGCTTTAAAAGAGAACTTCTAGACAAGCACCTATCATCCATTAATATTGATCCAGAATCTTTTTATTCGACCTTACTTCAAACGAATCAAATTATACTTACAAAGTCTTTAGAAAAAGTGGCTATGGAAATTTTAAATTGTAAGATGGAAGCTCCTGCCGCTGATTTTTTCTTAAAAGCCAAAGCAAATGAATGGATAAGTATAGTAATAGATACCTACTTAAATAGAAAAAAATATAAAATTGAAATTGATGATGATAAAGCACTTGAAGATGTAGCAAGATTCTTAGACGATCATTTCGCCATGAATGTAAATCAGGAAACCCTTGAAAAAATTTCTAAGATGAGCGGGACTAAATTAAAAAACTTGTTCAAAGAAAAATATGGTCAAGGCATTACAGAATACACCCAAAGAAAAAGAATGAATATGGCTGAGACTCTTCTCTTAAATACCAAACTTCCTATAAAGGAAATAGCTGAATCTGTCGGATACACATCTCATAGCAAATTTTCCATTTATTACAAAAGATATAAGGGAAAACTTCCTAGTGAAGTCCGTAATCTAGCTTGCGAACATCTCAATTTAAAATGCGATTGCTGTAATTAAGATAAATTTTTTTATACGCCTTTATCTTTTATGAGTTTATATATATTTGTATAGGTGTGTATAAATTTGATAAAAAAATTAACAAAAAAATAAAGACAGTCCGAAGACTGACGATATTTACCTCTCTGTTCCTTTGCTATGTTCTTTCTTATTTGACTTAGTTTTTTCATCGGTCTTAAAGATTTTTATTTGCCCTAATATGGACTTTTTATCCTTGTCTTGACTTTCTTTACTTATTCTTTTACTTTTAAGAGCTTAGAATATAAAAAGAGATATTATATTAAAACAATATTTCTCCGGTACTGGGACTGGGACGGGACTAAAAATTTGAAAACGTCCTATAATTAGGTGGATTTAGTGATATTAGAAAAAATAGAATATGGTATTTTGAATGATTTGAGATATATCGGACGTTTGGAAAAGAAAGGGGGGAATAATATATAGTGTTTTTCAAAGAATTTGAAATAAATTGGGCTGATTTAGTAAATGAAAAATACAAAGAGAATGAAATAGATAAAAAAAATAGATCATCGCCGGCGGGATGAAATTAAAAAAGAAAAAGACGGACAATTAATCGACGCAAACTATTATGACCGCAAACCGCGCAAACGATTAGGTAGAAAAATTATGCAAAGGCCATCAATAGTTTTTTATCTTTAAATAAAAAAGATCGGAATATAATGTTCCGATCTTTTTACCGTTCCAATCCTTTGCTTGTATTTTTTACGATTTGTAAATTCGCATTTAATTTTACAACTTATCTCTTCTTTCGAGGAAGCCAAAAGAGAGAAGTTAATCGGAATGAAGGAGCATCCGTCGGTCCAGCCCAGTGTCATCATGCGGAAGCCTTTTTTGAACTTCATGCTGACATGGTCGAATACTTTGGACGCCAGTTCGGTGTGTTTATAGCCAATCCTCTCGTAGAGGGAATCATCGACAACAAAGCAGTCAGCCCTGTCCGTGGAAGTCAGCCCGCGCAAATGTTCATTAACGATCTTCTCAGAGAGCAGTGTAGTGAAGCGAAGCCAGTTGGAATGGGAACCGCGAAGGAAACGGTAATACGCATTCTTGGAAAAATCCTCTTTGAAGCTTCCCGTTTTCTTCTGCATGTACATGCTCCTGTCGCGGAAAACATTGCAGAGGATGTAGGTGAACAGCTTCATAAAGGGAATACCTTTTTCCTTCTTGCAGTTGCATTTATTCAGGAGGGAGCCGACTTTTAAATCACGGATAAATCGTGAAATCGAGTTGGAAATTTCCTGTTTGTTGCCGGCTTCAGATGGTATAATAGACATGGCGCAAGTCCTCCGAGGTGTGATTGGTTTTTCGTCAAATCTATTATACCAAGGTATGGGGCTTACGCCTTTTTTTATTGGCTAAACTATTGAGTTTTCAAGGTTCGCGGACATTTCCCGTGTGGGAAGTTTCAGTGTTTTACTATTTTCATGTCCCGCCAATGTCATGGATTCCGCTGTTGTGGAGAATAGCCTCCACTCTGCCAACGCTGTCCTGCCTATAAAAGAGTGCATATTCATAGGCGATAAGGGCTATGACGCGAAAGCGGTCTACAATTTGGTAAAGGATGTTTACGGGGGAGAAGCCGTTATCCCTCTGAATAAGCGGAGAATGAAAGACCCCAAAAAGCTGTCCGTGGACAATCCCATCTGTGGCGCAGGCCTTGCGATGCACAAGGACGGAAAAACAACCGACCATGGCCGAACCCGACAGAAATTCTGCTGCCCTTTCCGACAATCCAAAACCGGCGTCTGCCCTTGTAACCACAAAAATTGGAATAATGGGAAGAAGAACCGAAGTAATGCTTGACCACAAAATGTAAACTGTCAACATCGGAATTATGTCTTGCCGTACAAAGCCTTTTCCTTGTCCATTTTCAATAAATGTATCAAGCGTGGTATTGATTTCCGTTCCTAATAGCAAAAAATGATTAGAGCAGTTTGAAACTCAATCATCTATTTTTCATAGAGAACACTGGCCGTCCTCATAGCATTATTCTACTTTCATCATACGGTAGCCCACACCAATATGTGTTTGGATATATTGTGGAGACTCCTCTGTTGGCTCAAGTTTTTTTCGTAATGTCGCCATAAATACCCGCAGCGAAGCTACATCGTTATCCCAACTGCGGCCCCAGATATTCTGCGTGATAAAGGTATGGGTCAGTACCTTGCCAACATTCTTTGACAGCAAGCACAACAGCTTATATTCAATGGGTGTCAGGTGAAGTTCGTTTTTATCCAGATAAGCGCATCCTGCGGCATAATCCACTTTCAACTTACCATTAACAAATACAGAACTGGCGGTGAACATCTCTGCCGTCATCAGAGAGAGTCTTCGCTGCGTCACCCGAAGTCGTGCCA
>OFRY01000130.1_pt1 | contig 57042 bp, 56 predicted proteins | sample 1543171 | NCBI WGS metagenome assembly OFRY01 (sample SAMN04209240, study PRJEB22552) | human gut metagenome | biome: gut; material: feces | host: Homo sapiens | place: USA: Oklahoma | reverse complement strand
TTTATTCGAGAGCTGCCGCACCGCCGACAATTTCGGAAATTTCATTGGTGACCTGAGCCTGACGTGCTTTATTGTAAGTCAGATTGAGATCTGCAATTTTTTCTGTTGCATTATCGGTTGCTGCGGACATGGCTGCCATCCGGCTGCCCAGTTCCGATGCTGCGGATTGCAGCATTGCATTATAAACCTGCACTTGTATATACTCCGGAAGCAGTTTGGAAAGAACGGTAGCCGCATCGGGAAGGAAAATATACGGTATTTCTTCTTTTGCAAAAGAAACCTCTTTTTCTTCCGCTGCCTCTACAGCACCTGCCTTCACTTCCGTCTCTTCGCCGGCATCTTCCGGTGCTTCTACGGGAAGCAGACGGGATACTTTTACCTGCTGACGGAGAGCTGTAATGAATTTCGTATAGATTATATAAATTTCATCGACTTCTTCTTTAAGAAAATAGTCAACCATTTCTTTCGCCAGATCCATAGAATCCTGGGCTGACGGCTTGTCAGAAAAGCCGAAATGATAGGAATCGATATCATATCCGCGGAATTTCAGGTAATTTCTTGCCTGTTTCCCGCAGACATATAAAGCGTATGCAGAACGGTCCTTCCCGGAGATTTCCTGTATAGTACGCTTCATAACGTTGGAGTTATAAGCGCCGGCAAGACCTTTATCTCCGCTGATAACGAGATAACCGGTCTTTTTTACCTCACCGTTTCTAAAAAGCGGACTGGTAAAGCCGGGTGTCACCGAAGAAGCGCGGCGCAAGAGCTCTCCGATCTTTTCTGCATAGGGATAGGAACCGCTTGCTTTTTCTTCTGCTTTGCGCAGACGGGCAGCGGCTACCATCTTCATTGCTTTTGTGATCTGCTGGATGTTGGTGACAGATTTTATGCGCCCTTTTATATCACGCGTACTTTCCAATCAGATCACCCCTCTACCGTTCCAGACTTTTCTTCTCCAGCTGTAGCAGCTTGTGCTTTATATCTTTCCTTGAATTCGGCAATAGCAGCCTGCAGTCTGACTTCATTTTCGTCAGTCAGTTTCTTGTTGGCTGTAATGTCTTCACCGATTTCGGGATGGCTGCTGTGAAGGAAATCTAAAATCTGATGTTCGAAGCTTACTACATTTTCTACTTCTACATCATCCAGGTATCCTTTAACGGCTACATAAATCGCCATAACCTGGTCGGAAACCGGGTAAGGTGAGTACTGCGGCTGTTTCAGGATTTCCGTTGTTCTCTGTCCGCGGTCAATCTGTGCCTTTGTAGCTGCGTCCAGGTCAGAACCGAACTGGGCAAATGCAGCCAATTCACGATACTGGGCCAAATCCAAACGGAGTGTACCTGCAACCTGTTTCATTGCTTTGATCTGGGCAGCACCGCCTACACGGGATACGGATAAGCCGACATTGATTGCCGGACGAATCCCGGAATAGAAGAGAGCCGTTTCCAGATAAATCTGTCCGTCTGTAATGGAAATAACGTTGGTCGGAATGTAAGCACCTACGTCGCCTGCCAGTGTTTCAATAATCGGCAGTGCCGTGATGGATCCGCCTCCGAGTTCCGGAGAAAGACGGGCTGCACGTTCGAGCAGACGGGAATGCAGATAGAATACGTCGCCCGGATATGCTTCACGTCCCGGCGGACGGCGGAGCAGAAGGGACATCGCACGATAAGCTACGGCGTGCTTGGAGAGGTCATCATATACAATGAGGACGTCTTTGCCCTGGTGCATGAAATATTCACCGATAGCTACACCGGAGTACGGTGCAAGATACTGCATCGGGGATCCTTCGGATGCGCCGGCGTGTACGATAATGGAATAATCCATCGCACCTGCCGCTTTCAAGCGTTCATATACGCGGACAACGTTCGCATTTTTCTGTCCGATGGATACATAAATACAAATAACATTCTGTCCTTTTTGGTTCAGAATGGTATCGACAGCAACGGCAGTTTTACCGGTACCGCGGTCACCGATGATAAGTTCACGCTGTCCGCGTCCGATAGGAACCATGGAGTCGATACATTTCAAACCGGTCTGCAGCGGTACGCTGACCGGCTGTCTGTCGGCAATACCTGCCGCTTTCACTTCAATGTCGCAGTATTTGTCTGTCTTGATGTCGCCGTTACCGTCAATCGGCTGTCCCAGCGCATTGACTACGCGGCCGATAACCGCATCGCCTACCGGAACCTGCATGAGGCGGCCTGTTCTTTTTACCGTGTCGCCTTCCTTAATGGTTTCGGCATTCCCCAGAAGAACCGCACCTACGTTGCTTTCTTCCAAGTTCATAGCCATGCCGTAAACGCCGTTGGGCAGTTCGAGCAATTCACCGGCCATACAATTTTCCAGGCCGTAGATATGGGCGATACCGTCGCCGACTTCAAGAACCGTACCTACTTCATCGACATTGAGGTCTACTTTGTAGTTTTCAATCTGTTTTTTAATGACAGATGTAATTTCATCTGAACTGATTTTCATTTCCTGTAAGTCACCTCAATCTCTTTGCATCATTTGGGCACGAAGTGCACCAAGATGACGGGCTACAGATCCATCGATCAGACGGTCGCCCATCTGTACGGTAAATCCGCCTATCAAAGATGCATCCACTTTTTGCTTCATGATAATTTTGCTGCCGGTAATTTCTGCAAGCTTTGTTTTGATCATCTCCGCCTGGCTTTTGGTCAAGGGCAGAGCTGATGTGACAATCGCTTCTTCCATTCCCATACCGTGATGGGCAAGATTGGAATAGACATCAACCATAGCTGCAAAATCACCGATGCGGCCTTTGTCAATCACAACATAGCAGAATTGCAAGACTGCCGGCTGCACCTTATCTGCAAACAACTTCTTTATAGTATCTTTCTTGACATCCTTTTCAAGCAGAGGATGATTCAGAATATCTCCCAATTCTTTATTTTCCGCAATCGTTTCGGAAATAAAACGGAGTTCTTCTTCTGTTTCTTTCAGGCATTGCTTTTCTTCAGCAATTTCATAGATGGCACGACCGTATTTCTTTGCAAGGATTACGTTCTTATCCATAACTATTTACCTGCCTGCTCAGCATCCAATTTCGCGATGCTATCTGAGATGATCCGGTCATTTGTATCCGGCGTCATATTTTTGCTGATGATCTTCGCTGCAATATCGCAGGAAAGTGCTGCTACCTGTGTTTTCAGATTTTCCAGAGCATCCTTGCGTTCTCTTTCAATCTGCTTGGTCGCATTTTCTTTTTCCTTTTCGATGGCAGCATGCGCTTCATCAATCTGTGCCTGCGCCTGTACCTGGGCTTCTTTAACCGCCTTATTCACAATGTCCTGGGCTTTTGCCTGTGCTTCTTGTAACTGAGTTTCGTAACCGGCTTTCAGTTCTTCGGCAGCAGCCTTGGACCGGGCAGCCGCATCCAAGTCATTTTTGATGCGCTCTTTGCGGGCATCCAGTACTTTGAGTACCGGCTTATAGCAGAAATGCCCGAGAATGGCACAAAGAACAATAAAGTTGATGATCTGAATCAGCAGTGTACCATTTACGTCTACCAATTCGTTTCCTCCTTAGACTAATATTCCGTCATAGAATTATCGGAATAATTATTTCAGGAATGGATTAGCGAATACCAGTACCAATGCAATAACGATAGCGATAATCGGAATAGATTCTATAAGACCGATAGCAACGAGCATATTTGTAAAAAGCTTACCTGCCATTTCCGGCTGGCGGGTCATACCCTCAAGAGCTTTAGCTGCAGCATTAGAATCTGCAAATGCAGCGGCAATAGATGCTAAAGCAGCAATAAGTCCTGCCGCAATAAGAGAATACTGTACAACAATTGTCTGATCCATGATGATAATTCCTCCTAAAGAATCTAAAATTTGGGACATATCCCCTGATCAGCAGTGAGATGCCCTTTTTTATTCCGTTTTGACGGTCGGTGCCGTTCCGTTTGAAAAGCGGACGGTGCCGCTCCCCGGTCTTGTATATCTCGTATTAATAGAGACTTTCTTTCATATATACAGATGCCAGAGTAGTGAAAATATATGCCTGAACCACACCCACAAACAATGAGAATCCGATCCAGATCATAGGTACAGCCCATGGGCAGAGGAAATATAGAATTTCCAAAAGAATCTCCCCGGCCAAAATATTACCAAACAGACGCATTGCTAACGTAATTGGTCTTGCTATCTCTTCAATCAAATTCATAATCACAAAAATCGGAAATGGTTCAAAAAAGTGTTTAACCCAATGTCCGACACCTTTGTTTTTAATAAAATAAATATGCAGCAAAATAGAACTTGCAATAGCAAGACCCAAAGTTGTATTCACGTCATTAGTCGGCGATGCCGTTAAATGTTCAGTCGGCAACAGACCTATCTGGTTAGACGTGAAGATAAAGAGGAAAAATGTTAAGAAAATACTGCTTACCTGACGATATTTAGGTCCTAAATTACTTTCAAACTGATTGCAAAGACCTTCCACCAACATTTCAATGAAATTCTGCCAGCCTGACGGTATTAGGGATCTCCCTCTTGTTGCAGCGAATATGGCAATAAAAACAATAATGGCAGTAAGCCAAGTAGTATAAAGTGTATCCATATTGACCGGAAATACGCCAAAGAGTTGCTCCATAGTATGTGTACCCGTATGAAGATGCATAATCTCACCCCCCTTCTCTTACAAGGATATCAAGAAAAGAATTATTCCTTAATTACATTAACCACCCGTTCAAAAATGGACAGAAATGGTAATGAAAGTAAGCCACCTAGAAAACCGAGCACATTAAGCGGCGTTAGTGCCACTACGACTGCGGCTAAAACAATCTCCAAAATGAAGCGGAAAATAGCAAAAACAGCAACCCGCTGTCCGATGAAATCCGGTTCTCTTCCGTCTTTCACCCATTGGAAATATTTGGCCCGTAAAAACATGAAAAAAGCAGCGTGGAAAAATGCCCCCAAAATCCAGGCACCGCCGACACGCCATCCCCAGATAAAGAAAAGGACGACTGCTCCGGCAACACCGAGACCGAGAAGCCAGCGTATCATACGGCCGGCATATTTAGGAAAAGTCTGATCGTATGTCACTTTTAATTATTTCTCCAACATCTGCCTTATAACGGACCATAATCCTGCCACGGCACCGAGAAGAGAAAGGAAAATCAATCCGTACGGATAAGTACCGAAATACTCATCACATTTTATACCGCTCCATACGCCTATGCCCATGCAGGTCAGAAGACTGAATCCTGCTCCCGAGGCAACGGCGACACTGCGCCACGGATCAAAACCGTTTTGCTTCTTTTTTTCCTTATACTCCCGTTTCATGACGGACTCCAGATAGTAAACACATGGAAAACGGATATATGAAATATTCGTTTCCCACACATACACTGATATTGTAACATAAGACCTGCTACTTGGCTATAAATTTAGACGGTTTTTTGTCGGACAATCCCGACCGGTACAGAAGGGTTTCCACAATTCGTTCCGACGCCTTTCCGTCTCCGTAAGGATTCACCGCCTCCGACATGGCATCATAGGCCTTTTTGTCCGTTAACAGGCGGTACGCCGTTTCGTAAATCAGATTTTCATCAGTTCCGACAAGTCTTACCGTCCCTGCTTCTATCGCTTCCGGCCGCTCCGTCGTGTCACGGAGGACCAAAACGGGTTTTCCGAGACTCGGTGCTTCTTCCTGGATACCGCCGGAATCGGTGAGCACGATACTCGACCGGGCCATCAGGTTGGTAAACGGTTCATATTCCATCGGCTCCACCAGATGGATACCGGGAACTCCTTCCAATTCTTCTTCCACCGCTTCGCGGACCAGCGGATTTCTGTGGACGGGAAATACAACTTCCGTATGCGGCACCGTTTCCACAAGACGGCGGAGTGCTTTATACACATGATGCATCGGCGTACCTAAGTTTTCTCTCCTGTGGGTTGTGACAAGAATCACCCGCTTATGCTCTTCTATATCTTCTATTTCTTTGTCGGCAAAGCGGTAATTTTCTTTTACCGTCGAGAGCAGGGCATCAATCACCGTATTTCCTACTACAAATATATTTTCCTTCTTTTTATTTTCACGGATTAAATTATTTTTTGCCGTTTCCGTAGGTGCAAAATGTAAATCGGCAAGTATACCCGTCAGTTGTCTGTTCGCCTCTTCAGGAAACGGGGATGCCAGATTTCCCGTGCGAAGTCCCGCCTCCACATGGGCTACCTTGATTTGCTGGTAAAAAGCCGCAAGTGCCGCCGTAAAAGTCGTCGTCGTATCTCCGTGGACAAGTACATAGTCCGGCTTTTCCGTCTGCAAAACCCTCTCCAGACGGCAGAGCACCCGGGACGTAATATCATACAGGGACTGGCCGCTTTTCATGACATCCAAGTCATAGTCCACAGGAAGCCCGAATAAATCCACCACCTGGTCAAGCATTTCCCTATGCTGTGCCGTCAGGCAGACCTTCACTTCGATTTCAGGACGCTTCAAAAGCTCCTTAACCACCGGCGCCATTTTTATAGCCTCCGGTCTCGTACCGAAAATCGTCATGACCTTCATGAATACAACCCCTTTATTTTAAAATTCAGATATGATTCGTTTTTTCCGCCTCTTTTTTCTGCTGGTATGGAGTGGGAACGACCTCTCTCATGACACCCAGTTTTTTTGCCCAGAGAAGAAATACCGCAAGCGCCAGAACGATTAATGCGCCGCCGAACCAGAGATTCATACGGATAACAAAAAGCGCCATACAGGAAAAGAACGCCGTCAAAGCATACATAATAAGAACCACTTGCTTTTGCGACAATCCCTTAGCAAGAAGACGGTGATGAAGATGATTTTTATCGGGAGAAAAAATCGGAACACCCGACTGCTTTCGCCGCACAATCGCAAGAAGCGTATCCATAATCGGCACCGCCAATGCGACAAGCGGTACGATAAGCACGGCAACGGCCGCGGTTTTCATCGATCCCATGACAGAAACCGCACCGATTACATACCCGAGGAACATGGATCCCGTATCACCCATAAAAATTTTCGCAGGATTGAAATTATACTGCAAAAAAGCAAGACAAGCACCCGTCATGGCAATCATGGCAGCGGCAGAGACCCACTGTCCCATTTGGAAAGCAAGAAGTGCCACGGCAATCGAAGCAATCGTTGCAATTCCCGCCGCAAGACCGTCCAGCCCGTCAATAAGATTCACCGTATTAATGAAACCGACAATCCAGAAAATAGTAAGCGGTATGGAAATTATCGACGGAAACGTGATAATGCCAAGCCACGGCAAATCCACCCAATCGATATTGACATTAAAGAAAACGACCAAAATGGCCGCCGAAAAAATCTGCCCCAAAAGTTTGACTTTCGCAGGAAGGGACATGATATCATCGGCAATCCCCACAAGCACCAAAAAAGTGGCACCGATCATAATCCCCGTGATTTCATAAGTGAAACCCACCGTGGCAATCACGGAAGCCATAAATCCTGCATATATAGCAAGCCCTCCCAGACGGGGAATCAGGCCATGATGAACCTTTCGTGCATCCGGTTTGTCTACCGCCCCGACAGTCACTGCCAAACGCTTCACGAGAGGAGTCAGCACAAAGGTCACGGCAAGAGCAATCAGGAACGTGAACGCATAAGCGAACAACGAAGCACCTCCTATTTTTATTATATGATTATTTTACCATAAATACTGAAATATTGTTCTGCATAAAGGAGATTCCTTTCCATCCTCCCGCACTTTGCTCATTCGTTTTTTCCGTTCTTCCATTTCTGCTCCAACTTACCCCTTCCGTCAGCTCCGCTGACACCTTAGCCAAGGCAAAGCGTCTCACTCACTTTTACAGCGTCGCTTCGCTCCTCGAAAATCGGTTCGCTTGCCATCACTTTGTTCAAGAATGACAGGCAGGTATTTAGTGTCTTTCCGTAAGGAACTCTTTTGGGTATCTGCTCCAAATTGCCCCTTCCGTCAGCTCCGCTGACACCTTCCCCGACAAGCGGGGACGGCTTGCGTTTCGTATACTTTCCTTTTTAAGCAACAAAGTTATTTAATACATTTTAAAACTATAATTTCTTTCTTCCTTAGTTGTCAGCTTCCCCCGAACTCGGAGGGAAGTGCCGAGGTTTGCGAGGCGATAGGGGCAAGTCTGCGTACACAGGTAAGAACATTAAAATCTTGCAACCTCTGCCCGGATTCTTCACTCTTTCCCGTACTTTTTTCATAACGATACTCCCGACCGCTTTTTACGACCGTTCAAGAATGACAGGCAGTCAGGTAATACCGTTTTATATAAAACTTTTTCCCTTTCTTCTCACACTTGCCCCTTTCGTCAACCTGTCGGTTGACACTTTCCCCGACAAGCGGGGACAGCTTTCATTCTCTATTCTTTCTTTTATGCACTCATTTATCAGTTATTACTTTTTAAAAATACGAATTCTTTTTCCTCAGTCGTTCGCTTCCCCCATTCCAACGACTTGTGTTTCCTGTTTCTTCCTTAATTTCCAAACAAAATTGTTTAAGGTTCCCTGCTTTGACTTTGACAGACTTTTGGTCGTTACGGTTTATAAAATTTCTTTTATCTCTGTTTGTTACAATAAAAACAGTCTTTTTCAGTTCTTCTTTTCCCTTCAGTAAAGTTTTAATCGAAATTAGTTCTCAAAATCATTTTTGTATGCTATAATCATGTTGAAGATATTCCGGTGTACGGATCGGAAGTATCTTTTCGGGATATCTACCCTCCCAAGTAGAACACCCGACTCCTTTCCAACTTCCTTTATTTTTATACTCCTTTAAAAAAGAGCGGAAATCCGCTCTTTTTTTTGTTTTTTATTTTTCAATTCCCAAAAATTCGTAGTCTTTGTCTTCCACCGCTTTTCTGACGGTTTCTTCGTCCACCTCTCCGGCGAGGGAAAGAACGGCTGTCCCCGTTTCGTGGGATACCTCCGCCTTTTCTACACCCGGAAGGGCTTCCAGTGCTTTTTTGACAGTGTTTTCACAATGTTCGCACATCATGCCGCGGATTTTTACAGTTTCTTTCATTTCTTTTTCCTCCTCTGTTTTTACTGTTACTTTTTTATTTTCTTCTGTTTTTTCTGAAATTTCACCGTCTTTTTCATTTTTCCCGCCTTCTTTATGAACCTTGTATGTATTCAGACGGAGGGCGTTAAGACAGACGGTCACACTGGAAAGTGCCATGGCCCCTGCCGCCATCATGGGATTGAGGGAAATTTCAGAAAATACGCCTGCCGCCACGGGAATCAGAATCAGGTTATACGCAAACGCCCAAAATAAATTTTGACGGACATTTTTCAAAGTGGCACGGCTGAGACGGATGGCAGCGACCACATCAGAGAGACGGGAATTCATAAGAATGACATCCGCCGCATCTATGGCGACATCTGTTCCGCCGCCCATGGCAATCCCGATTTCCGCCCTTGTAAGAGCCGGTGCATCATTGATGCCGTCACCGACCATAGCGGTCTTTCCCTGCTTTTGTAACTCCTCTATGACCTTTTCCTTGTCTCCCGGAAGTACTTCTGCAATGACACGATCCGCACCGATGTGATTTCCTACCGCTTGGGCCGTTTTCTCGTTGTCTCCCGTGAGAAGAACGGTTTTCATGCCCATTTTTTTCAGTTCTGCCACGGCCCGGGCGGAGTCTTTCCGAATGGTATCTGCTGTACCGATCATTCCTAAAAGTTTGCCTCCGGTTTCGAAGAAAAGCGTCGTTTTCCCTTCCGCTTCCCACAAGGACGCCTTTTCCCTGATTTCTAGGGGCAAAGAAAGAAATGTGGAAATATAAGCCTCCGAGCCGCCACGGTAAATCTGTTCCCCTATCTTTCCCATGATTCCGTTGCCCGGAAGAATCGTAAACTCTTTCACATCGTGACAGGAAATTTTTCTCTCTTCCGCTTTAGTGACGACCGCATGGGCCAGAGGATGCTCCGATTTTCGTTCCAAACTGTACGCCGCGGAAAGAAGTTCTTCTTCACTGTATGGAGAAAACGGAAATATATCCGTCACTTCCGGCCTGCCCTCTGTCACCGTTCCCGTTTTGTCGAGAACCACCGTTTTTAATTTTCCCGTATTTTCAAGGGCTTCCCCTGTTTTGAAAAGAATCCCCTGTTTGGCGCCGAGCCCGTTTCCGACCATAATGGCAACAGGTGTGGCCAGTCCCAATGCACAGGGACAGGAAATCACAAGAACGGAAATGGCATGTTCCAAAGCACGGACCGCCGTCGCCCCGAGAAACAGCCAGACTGCAGCGACAAGAACGGATAAAACGATTACGGCAGGAACAAAAAATGAAGAAACCACATCGGCTATACGGGCGACAGGTGCTTTTGAGGCCGCCGCATCACTGACCATTTGCAGAATCTGTGAAAATGTCGTATCTTCACCGACACGGAGAGCTCTTGCTTTTATAAATCCCAATCGGTTAATCGTTGCCGCCGCCACCGTATCTCCTTCTTTTTTATCGGACGGAACGGACTCGCCGGTCAGGGCCGACTCATCTACGGTCGTCACGCCTTCAAGAATAACGCCGTCGGCAGGAATGATTTCTCCCGGACGGACGAGAAAAACATCACCTTTCTTCACATCACGGGCATCGATTGTTATGATTTCACTGCCCCGTTCCACCGTCGCCTGCTTCGGTGCACGGCGGGCAAGGCTTTTCAAAGCATCTGTCGTCCGGCTGCGGGAAAGAGATTCCAAAAGCTTTCCTACCGTAATAAGGGCAGGAATCATCGCCGCCGACTCGAAATAAAGTGCGCCGTGGTAGAGCGTCTGTACGGGAAGTCCGGTTGAAACCAGCGAGGTCATACGGTACAGCACGTAAAGCGACCATAAAAAGGAAACACCCGACCCGAGAGCGACCAGTGTATCCATATTCGGCGCTTTTTGCCGCAGTGAGCGGTATCCGGATACAAAGAAATCGCGATTGATTCCCATGACAACAAGAGCAAGAAGCATCTGTGTCAGCGCCAGTCCCGTTTCATTTCCTTCAAAAAATGCAGGAAGAGGAGCGCCGTACATTCCTGCACCCATCGTGATGTACATGAGAAGGAAAAGAAAGACGGCAGAGAAAATTAATCTTTTTTTCAGCCTCGGCGTTTCCCTGTCTCCAAATAAATCTTCCTCTGCGGAATTTATATCCTGCCGTTTCTTTTCTTGATTCCGTGCACGGGCCCCGTACCCCGCCATTTCCACGGCTTTGATAATATCTCCGTCTTCTGCCGTTCCCTCCACTGTCATGGAATTTGTCAGAAGAGAAACACGGACCTCTTTGACACCCGGAACCTTTTCCACCGCTTTTTCCACATGGGAACGGCAAACATCACAAGTCATTCCGGTCACTGTATAACGTTTCATTCTATCACTCCTGCCATTTATTTCCCGTCACTTCATCAATTTTTGGAGCATTCTGCAAAGCTCGTCCACCTTTTCTTCTTTTCCCCGGCGGATATCATCGGCCACACAAGAACGGATATGGGATTCCAAAAGCAACTTATTGAAACTGTTCAGCGCATTCGACACCGCTGAAACCTGCATGAGAATATCGGAGCAATATATATCATTCTCCACCATCTTTTGAATGCCCCTTACCTGTCCTTCTATCGTGCCCAATCTTTTCAGAAGTACTTTTTTCTCTTCATCTTCTCTTTTCCTGTGAACACAACTTTCATTTGTTTCTCCCATTTTTATTCCTCCCCTTTCCTTTTATACACTACACCCCCGTGGGGTGTCTGTCAATGTTCCCGCTTTCCTGTTTTTATATTTCACTCCGTTTTTATATTTCTTCTTGTTTTTATATTTTCTATCCTTTTGTATTACACTTTTTATTAAAACAGGCACAAAAATAACCCTCCTTACCTGTATCGGTAAAGAGGGTTTTCTTGTTTCTTTATTTTTTTACGCTTTCGGGCGGATAACCACGCGGCGGTACGGAGTTTCACCTTCACTGTCTGTCATGACCTCATGATCATGCTGGAGTGCCAGATGAATGATACGCCGTTCGCCTGCCGGCATCGCTTCCAACTTGACTTCTTCCCCGGTCCGTTTTACCTTGCCGGCAAGACGGTGTGCCAAAGATTCCAAAGTCTGGCGGCGACGTTCTCTGTATCCTTCCACATCAATCAGAACGAAATAACGGCGACGGAAATTTTTCCCTGCTGCCAAATTCGTCAGATACTGGAGAGCATCCAGAGTCTGTCCGTGCTTGCCGATTAAGATACCGAGCCCCTCCCCGTGGAGATTGAAAAGAATCCGTTCTTCATTCATCATTCTTTCCATCTGCACATCAAGGTTCATACCTTCAAATACGGAAGTCAGGAATTTTTTGGCTTCCTCTGCCACGACCGCCTGGTCTTCTGCCACAAACGGCAATTCTTCCGCAAAATGTTTCTTCTTTTCCTGCGGTTCTTCTTCCGCAGTCTCATTATTTTCTGCGGTGTCGTCGTCATTCATTTCAGGTCCGTTTTCGGGATAATCCACGTTTTCAGGCACATCCTCTTCCGGTGCGCCCGCTTCCTTGACGGAAATATCCACTACCGCTTCTTTTTTACGAAGCAGACCGAAAAGTCCGCTTGACGGCTGTTCCACTACATTGACAACGGCTTCCTCACGGGAAATACCGAGCTGCTTCAATCCGTCCTCAATAGCAGCCTCTATCGTTTTTGCTGTAATCCTGACTGTTTTCATTTTTCTATCCCAGCCTCCCCGGAATCACTTACGACCTGCTTATCAGCCTGCGCCTCCCCGTTTTCCGCGGAAGCTTTATTTTCTTGAGCATCAGACGGTGTTTTTTCCGCCTGCGGTTTTTTGACTACTTTTTTTATGACCTTTTTACGGATGACTTTTCTTCTTTTCTTCGGTGTTTCCTCTGCATCGTTCCCGGAACTGCTGACGGTCACCACACCCTTCTTGGAAGGACCGTTCACAAGCTCTTTTCCCTTTTCTCCGCGGAACATAATAAGCTGCTGGAAGAACTGGTACACATTATTTACAATCCAGTAAATAACAAGACCGCTCGGGAAATTGAGCGACATCCAGCCGATCATGAGAGGCATCAGGACAAGCATAGTCTTCTGATTGCTCGGTGCATTCTTCGGCGTTGTCTGCCAAGACACGAGGAATGTCGTCGCTGCTGCCAGTATGGGAAGAAGGAATGTCGTATCTTCCGCCGCCAGACTTTCTATCCAGAGAAAACCTGCATGATTGGGGTCATAATTAAAGCCCTGTATCGCGTAATACATAGCAATCAGGAAAGGCATCTGTATCAGGAGCGGTAAGCACCCTGCCATAGGAGATGCATTATTTTCCTTATAAAGACGGCCCATCTCCTCACGGAGCTTTGCCGGGTCATTTCTGTATTTCTTCTGTACTTTCTGGATTTCCGGCTGTATTTCCTGCATCGCCTTCATCGAACGGATCTGCTTGATTGCCAGCGGAAGCAGCAAAGTCTTGATAATGACGGTCAAGACAATGATAGCAATTACATAATTGGGAAATCCGATACGGCTGCTCATTTCATAACAATACTGCAGCCCGACACGCATAAGATCGGCAAGCATACCGACCAAAGTGGATAAGACAGGGATTTGGAAATCCGAGCCGCCTCCGAAACCAAAATTCATAATTGTAACTCCTTATACGGTCTCTATTTCAACCGCTAAATATATTCCGCCTTCTAAATTTCAAAAACGGAACGAGCCTTTAAAAATCTTTCTGAAAGAAATAAGAAAATATCTGGTGGTTCGGCACAATTGGTACATTTCTTATTTCCCGTGCAAAATGAAAAAATAATAAAACGGCGCCCTTTTCCGGAAGCGCCGCACTGTTTTTATGTGAAAATTCACGGCCCGGCTTATGGAACGGGATCATATCCGCCCTTATGAAAAGGGTGACACTTACAAATCCGTTTCACAGCAAGCCAACCGCCCTTCCATGCTCCATACTTCGAAACCGCTTCCAGAGCATATTCACTGCAGGTCGGTATAAAACGGCAGCACGGCGGTTTCAAGGGAGACAGATACTTCCTGTAAAACCGGATCATTGCAATCAATACAGACTTCATTTCATCACTCCATGATTCCGGCTTTCCGCCACAAAGCCAATAAAGCCTTTTCCGCTTCCCCGTACGTCGCTGTCGTCAAAAATGCGCCGGCAAGCAAAACCGCATCATAATGAGGCTTAAGCTCATACCGGTGAAGGCGGTACACTTCCTTCATCAGCCGCTTCGCACGATTCCGTGCAAAAGCATGGCCGATACGCTTCGTTGCAACAAAACCGATACGGACAGACTCCTTCGCAGACGGTGTGACATACACCAGTCCCGCGCGGTTGCTGTAACGCTTACCGCTGCGATAAATTCGCCGGTAATCTTTATTCTGCCGGATACGGAAATCCCGGTTCAGCGTGTACCTCTGAACTTTCTCCGTCAGAGACTCAGGCACTTAATACCTTTCTTCCCTTGGCTCTTCTTCTCTTAAGAACGATTCTTCCTGCTTTCGTCTTCATACGTGCACGGAAACCGTGGGTCTTCTTTCTCCAGTGATTATTAGGCTGGAATGTCATTTTTGCCATCAGTAAACACCTCCTTACATCCTTGTGCTTTTTCACACACCATAACATGCTAATTATAGCCAAACCGCTTTATGATGTCAAACAATACTATCTCTTGTATTTCCTTTTTCCCCTGCTCATAAATATAGAAAATACCCCGTTAAAAAGAAATCCCTCATTTTCAAAATTCCTTACCCCTCCAATAAAAAAAGATACCTCCTTTTAAGGAAATATCTTTTCTCTTTTCACCATATCCGCCTGTTACTTCTTGCGGTGAACCAAAAAGTAGAAAGGTAAAGCAACAATTGCCGCACCGAATCCGATGAGCAGCTGCTGGGGCTTTGCCTGTGCCAAAAGCCAGAAACTTACCAACAAAGCGATGACGGGAATGACCGGCCCGAAAGGAATCTTAAACACCCGCGGTGCATCCGGCATTTTCTTGCGGAAAACCATAATCGAAAGACAAGTCGGAATATATTGCGAAAAACGGGAAACGACACTGATAGAAGCCAAAAAAGCAAATCCGCCGGTATAACCGATGAGCATAGCCACTATCGTCGACACAATGATACACCAGTAAGGAGCACCGAAACGGTTACGCTTTGCCATAAAAGCAGGAAGCATATGCTGCTCTGCCAAAGCCAGACCGCTGTGAGGCGTAATAAAAGAAGAAGCGATACATAAAGCACCGATAGAAATCAAAGTACCTGCCGCCACGATTGTCGTGCCGAAAGCGCCGGCAATCCGTGTAAATGCCGCCTGTACAGGTGCCGTTGTGTCAGCAAGCTCATACCCCATGATACCGATAGCGCAGGCGAGCAACAAAATATAAATAGCCGATACCGTAAAAATAGTAATCAAAGTAGCCTTCGGCAGATTCTTTTGCGGATTTTCCATTTCTGCTGCCGCAACAGCCAAAGACTCAAACCCGGTAAAAGCAAAGAACAACATGACCGCAGCGGCACCAAAACTTCCCGGCGTATAAACACCGTTTGGAACAAGCGGCGTGAAATTAACAGGCTCGATATAAAAAATACCCATTCCGATAAACAAAATAAAAGGCAATATTTTTGCAATCGTTGCCAAATTCTGAATCACTTCATACAACTTGATACCCAGTAAATTTATAACCGCCAGCACAATAAAAATGACACTGATAATTATATTTTTCATCATAACCGTATTAAGTGACGGTATCAGTCCCCCTAAGGCCGTAGCAAACCCGACAGACATAGTGGAAAACGCAATGATACGCGTTGCCCAGGATAAAAACCCTACCTCATACCCGATGAAATCGCCAAAAGCCTCTTTGGCATAAATATAAGCACCGCCGTTTTCCTTAAATAATCCGCTGGCTTCAGCAAAACAAAAAGTAATTGCCAGTACCAAAAGCATATCAAAAAGCATGACCAAAAGACTGGCCGGTCCGATAATCGCCATCGCCTTATTCGGCAAAAGGAAAATCCCCGACCCGATAATACCGTTGATACCCAGTAAAACAATACTCCAAAATCCTAACTTTTTCGACTCCATACGTATGCCTCCTCACACAGCCTATTTCACAGACGCTGCTACACGTGCCAGGAAATCCTCAAACAGGCGGCGCATTTCCGGATGCTCCTGCCACATATTTTCCGGATGCCACTGGACAGCTACAATCTGATTATCCTTGACAGACTCGATACACTCTACCACACCGTCAGGAGCCGTAGCCGTGACCTTCAATCCTTCGCCGAGCTTTTTGATTCCCTGATGATGACGGGAATTCACATACGCTTTAGCGCCCAAAGACTTATACAACTCACTGCCTTCCTCAATCGTGATATTATGCGTCGGATACGAACCGTTTGCCCCCTGGGAATGACGAATAAACGCATCGGGATTTTCTGACGGTAAATCCTGATACACATTGCCGCCCATCACAATATTAATCAACTGGCAGCCGCGGCAAATCCCGAAAATAGGCTTCCCCGCCTTATAAAACGCCTCAAACATTTCCTTCTCGAACACATCCCGCTTATAATTCGTCATCCCGATTTTCCAACGAGGCTCTTCCCCGCAAAAAGTAGGATCCATATCCGGTCCGCCGGGAATCACCAATGCATCAAACAACTCTACATAATCCTCTCCCTTGGCGCCGGGCACATCAGGCAAAACGATAGGCAAAGCCCCGAGATTACTGATGACATCCACAAGCCCGCGTGCCGTAAAAGGAGCACGCACAAGATTCGTAATTTCACTGGCAAACGGATACGTGTCAGCCGTAATAGCAATACGTAACTTAGACATTCCAACCTCCATAAAAAACCTTCGGATATAAATATATATTTTAATATTGTACTATTTTCATTTATCTTTGGCAATGCAAAAAAATTCTTTCCGGTTTCTAAAAACACTGACTTCATCAAATAAAAAAAGATACCTCCCTAAGGAAATATCTTCTCACTTTTTCTATTTTCAATGCTCGCGAATCACCTTCACGGCAAACTCAATCATCCGCAACGCCATCTCAAAATTTTCACCAATCAAATCAAAAACAGCATCCTCAGAAAAAACAGCAGCAACCCCCTCCTCAGGAATCTCCCCCGCCTCATAACGCTCCAAATCCTGCATATACTCGGCACTCCCGTAATAATCACTCAACTTCGCATACTGCTTCTGATGCTCCTCAAATTCAGAAAGCGCCTTGTCCATCCGCTCCAGTACCGCCGCATGCTCCCCTAAAATTTTCTCCATCTCTTGAATTTCTTTATAGTCCATCATATACCTCCAAAAGCTTTTTATTTATTAGATTTTATCATTCGTTTGCTCCGTGTCATTGCTGGATTCCAATGATTTTAGAGTTTTTCCATCAGCAGTTTTCCAACTTGTAAGGCCATTGGCACTTTTGCCAATAACAAACATCGCTGCATATGACGGACTGGTAAAAAGCATATCTTCCTGTAACACGCCTTGCTCATCAATCAATGCATTTTTCCTTCGTTCTTTTATAACAGCAGGAATAGTATTGTCATCGGCAAGAGAAATGTGGCTTCCCTTGAATACGACAAATCCCTCTGATGTTTGCGAACCATCAGCCTCAACTTTTCCAATCCTCTTTATAGTCCGTTCAAGGTGTAAGTTGGAATGATCCTTCAGAATAGCTGAGGTACCTTCTGCTGCTTGAGATACCGTCTTACTGATAGGCTCAAATAATTTGTGACCGAGGGTGCCCATAATTACCTTCGCATAGTCAATGAATTCCTCCATCTCGCTTTCTTTCTCTTCTGTAATGTTGCCGGGAGTCGGATCGTTGCCATTCTTGACCTCATACCGGTTAGCTTCAAGTGCGAGATTGCAGAAGCGGTTTTCAAGATAGCTAATTTCAGTCGGGCCGAAAGAATTGTTGGATGTAGTAAAGACAATGGCCTCTGTCCAATAATCCTTCTCTGGATTGCGCTTGTGCTCCTGCAGACGATTGAGAATACCCTCGCCGTTCTTACGTGCACCAGCCTGCCCGATATATACGACGCCCTTGCCCGTCTCATCAGAAGTCCCAAAAAGGAAGTAAACTCCGCTCTGTTTCAGGTCATCGCGTTCTTTACACTTGTCGAGTTCTGTTCTCGGAATCTTATAGGCAACACCCGTCCAGTTTGCGAGAGTACATTTGATTCTTCCTCCAGACTCACCGTCCATCAAGAATAATTGTATGTTCTTTCCGCGTGTCGACATCAGTCAGCCCTCCCACTCTTATTTCATCACCTTCTCTAACAGGGACTTGTAGCTATCGACTACGTCGTATACCACGTTCCCATTGGAGATGGCCTTAAAATGCTCTCTCGCGCAGTGAATCTTGGACTCTTCGATCAGGCGCAGCTGCATCGAACTCATAGAGCCCTTCGTCTCTGCCACGAAGTATATGTGTTTTACCTTGCCTTCGTAGAAAGCAATCGCCCAGTCCGGATTGTAGTGTCCTACCGGCGTGGAAATATAGAATCCATCCGGCAGTTTCACGTAAACCGCGACATCGGTGTTCGTATCAAGGTCTGTGGCAAAATCGCGCTCATTCGATGAATCGTAAACGATATGATCGTAGAGATGCTTCTTTGCCTTCATGGCATTTACTCCCAGCTTGCCCTTGATGGTAGGATCGGTGAAAACATCCATGCCATAGTGCTCATCCAGCACATCATAGGTAATATGCTCAATGATTGCCGTGGCTTTCTCATCGTTGATTAACGCAGCGACTTTGACGATGAATTCCTCCGGATTGTCCTTAAACTGATTAAACACGTGCGGCTGAATACCCTGAAGGATAGCAATAACCGCTTTTCGTGTAAGGCCGGTCTCATCCACCAGTTTTCCGATGAGGTCATATTTTACATTCGAGTTTGCCGTGATGGTCACGCCATAGCTGGCAGACTCTTCCTTCGCGAAAGAAGCTCCGGCGACCAGCTCCTCTTTCGATTTGATTGTATCCATTGCGCCGGACTCTACCCGGAAGTAAATCTTTGAAACACGCAGCTTGTCATCAAGGGAATCTATAGACTTCCTGATAAGCTCATCAGTATCAAAGTCAACCACATAAACCGACTTGGAATTGATCTTTGACCACAGAGCTTTGAACTCCGGCATTGCCAGCTTATCCTCATCCACCTGAAGCTCGACATTGTTGCTTCGGGCATTTTCAGGCTGCATGCTGCGGGCATCGTAGATGGAGTCAACAATCTCAATAACAGAGGCAGCAGAGTCAGCTACTTCTTCTGCGACCTTGATTTCTCCGTTTGCCTTATCCTCGTAATACTTATCCGTCAGGACACCCTTGCGGTCGATATAGCCGTTGACGATCATATCATAGTGGATTGCAGAAGCCGTATCCTGATCGATAACCTGCTCATTACCCTTATCGTCCTTGATAACCTTGCCGACAAACAGGTCAACCGTAACTGCACGCGGTCTGTCAGCGACGGCATCTGCCATTTCAGTTTGCAGCCCTTTAGCGAAGGAATCATAGCTCTCGCTGGCGATAACGGTCAGAACATTCACGTTGTGAACGTCGTTTCCGAGCGCATTGGTATCCATACGCTCACCGTCCTGATTGACGCAGAGACGCAGACCACGGCCTACTTCCTGACGCTTGCGTACATCACTTGAGGACTGCTTCAGCGTGCAAATCTGGAATACATTAGGATTGTCCCAGCCTTCGCGCAATGCAGAGTGTGAGAAGATAAAACGTACCGGCGACTTCTTCGGATTACGGTCAAGAAGCAATTCCTTGTTTTTCATAATCAGCTCATAGGCGCTCACGTCATCCGAGGTTGTCTCTTTACGACCGACCTTGGAGTTTATCATCTTGCCCTTGCCATCGACCGAGAAGTATCCCGCATGCGTCTTGGAGGCCTTTATGCTGTTCAGATATTTGATGTAATCATCTTCACCGTTGCCGAGCTTCATATTATTGATGATATCCTCATACTCTTCCTCGAACAACCGCGCATACTTGCCATTTACCGGCTGACCTGCAGCGTCGTATTCTCTGTAGTTTGCCACTTCATCGATAAAGAACAGAGACAACACTTTTATGCCTTTATAAAAGAGCTCTCTTTCCCTCTGGATATGGGACAGGATCGTCTCTCTGATTTGAATGCGACGGAGCTGGTCTTCATCGACCGCACCAATCACGTCACCGGCATAAATCTTGATGCCGTTCAGGAATTCCACGGAGTCATCACGGCCATCAATCTGCTTGACCACAAAACCGTTTTTATATTCTTCCAGTCCGCCGGAATAGTCGTAAAGATTGTCTCCAATTTTCACGACGCGGCTCTTTTTCTTTAGAGTGCCGCTGGCCATCTTGACCTCAAACTGCAGCGTAGCGGTCGGATCACCCTTGGAAAGATTCAGACCTTCCAGATAAAGATATCTGTCCGTGGCTGTGCTTCCGGTCTCGGTGATACCTTTAACGGCGATTTTCTTAACCAGACGCTTGTTGTATGCTTCCATCGCATCCAGCCGATAAATCATGTTGTAGATGCTGTCCGATTTATGCGTAGCGGAATAACGCAGTGTCAGCAGCGGCTGGAACTCCTTCAAGCGTTCCTTTGTCTGTTTGCCCTCCACGGACTGCGGCTCATCGATTATCAGGATCGGATTCGTTTTCGCAATGATGTCAATCGGCCTGCGGGAACGGAACTCGTCCAGCTTCATATAAATACGTCTTGCGTCTTTCCCCTTGGCATTAAATGCCTGCGAATTGATAATCATGACGTTGATGGAGCTGTCGGAAGCAAAGCGGTCAATCTCCGTCAGCTGCGCGGAATTGTAGATAAAGAAGCGGATCTTCTTTCCGTACTCCTCTGCAAAGTGCTCCTGCGTCATCTGGAAAGACTTGTAGACGCCTTCACGAATAGCGATGCTCGGAACCACAATGATGAACTTGCTCCAGCCATAAGCACGGTTAAGCTCATACATTGTTTTAATGTATGTATATGTTTTACCGACACCGGTTTCCATTTCGATAGTCAGATTAAACCTTCCTTCAAGCTTTATAGAAGGCTTAATCTGATTTGCTCTCTGTATTGTTTGAATATGTTCCAGAATCAATCTATCGTTTAATTCAGGTACAATTTTTTGATTACTCCAACCAGTGAAATCCTCTTCTTCAGTCAATGACTGCTGGTAATTACCTGAACCTCTATCCATCATATAGGTAGGCGTCAGATAAGGCTGACCTGCAAATACATCCACGACAGCCTTGGCAGCATCGGCTTGGAATTTTTGATGTTTATATTGTATCCTCATGCGGATGCCACCTCCTTAGATTACTTTTACTCTTGTATCCGGTGCCAGCATTTTGAAAATCTCGCCTACGTTAATCTTGGCCGGGCTTCCGTTGAAGCTGCTATCGCGGAATACTGCACGGAGAGGCTGGCGTTTAGCAATTTCCTTAACCACTGCATCCGGAATATTCTCGTCAAAGCAAGCAATCAAATCACCTTCGTTATAAGTGTGAACTGTGCAACCTTCAATTTGCTCTGAGGTATAGGGCATGGACAAAGGCAGTCCCCACTCAAGCAGACAGCTGAATAATAAGTCAAGGTCAGTGCGGTCAGCTTTTATATTGGATTCCAACATGGAGAGCATGTCCTGATTGTAGTCGCCGGCGGAGTAGTACACGTCGTTCATGTTGGAATCATCGAGTCTAAGAACACGGAAGCCAAAATCAAAGTCTTTATTATTATCCTCTTTTAATTTAGCAGCAGCACGTCTAATTCTATCTTCTCCGATATCACATATATTTCTATAACCCACACGATACGCTTCAGCTTTATCATCAATAATTTCTGGCAATTGAACCAAAATATATTTAGATTTAATATTTCTCTCTAATCCATATTCCATTACGGCATGGGCCGTAGTCGCTGAGCCAGAGAAAAAATCTAAAACAATATCTCCATCTTTTAAATCAGCAATAGTAGATAATAACTTCAATAATCTAACTGGTTTTGGGCCATCAAAAACCCCAACACCATCAAATAAAGCCTTTGTTTCTTGCTTTGCCTCTTGATTATGACCAGCTTCTTCATGGAACAAAATGGTGTTTGGTCTTAATCCAGCCTGTACTTCAGATAAAAAAGTCTTTTTACGAGGAGTCCCATCACCATTTGCTCCAAACCAAATTCGTCCATCATTTTTCCATTTCTCAAACGTTTCCTTACTACAACTCCAATATCTTCCACTAGGAGGTGATACTTTACGGCCACTAGGAGTAGTTATTTCATATAACAAACTGCTAGAACCTGATTTTGCTGAAAGAATTACAGATGTCCATACACCCCTAGGGTCATTATCGGGATTACTATAACCAACAGGTACTTCATCACCTCTCGGAAGAAAACCAATTTTCCATCCCTCTATTGAGCTGAGAATACTCTTTTTACAATAGCAAAGAATGTGGTCATGCATCGTAGAAAAATAAGTTGCATCGTTTGAGCGTGAAAACTTTTTTTGCCAAATTAAATCTGCAACAAAATTATCTGCGCCAAATATCTCGCTACAAAGTTTTCTCAAATTATCAACTTCATTATCATCAATACTTATGAATAATACGCCGTTATCTGAAAGAAGATTCCTAGCCAATAATATCCTTGAATACATCATTGAACACCAATCTGAATGAAATCGTCCATTGCCATCAGTATTCTTAAACAATCTATTTCCATTCGAATCAATCTCACCTGATTCATCAGCGTACTCATCTCCGGTCATTTTGAAGTCATCATTATAGATGAAATCATTACCTGTATTGTATGGAGGGTCAATATAAATCATCTTGATTTTTCCCAAGTAACTTTCTTGCAAAAGTTTTAAGACCTCAAGATTATCACCTTCAATATATAAATTTTCTGTTGCATTCCAATTGACAGATTTATCCACACAAGGTCTAAGAGTCTTTCTTATAGGCTTGTTTGCCTCAACAATAGAAGCTTTTTTTCCGACCCAAGTAAACTCATAAGCCTCATCGCCCTCGATAACATCGCCGGACAGCATCTGACGGAGCAGGTCAAAGTTAATAGCTTTCTTAGGCTTTCCATCTTCACCAACTGATTCAATAATACAGTTAGGGAACAAGGCACCAATCTTCTCAATATTCTGAGCAGTCATGTCGACTGATTCCATTTTCATCTTATCCATATTAATCTTCTCCTTCCTCTGCTGAACCTTCTGTACCATCTATGGCATCTCGAAGTGGTAGCGTTATAGATTTTGCCGCTTCTGACAATAATCTCGATTGTTCCTGCATTGCCAAAATTCCAGGATTATTATTCAGGATATTAGAGATTTGAGCAGCTTGTCTTTGCGCCTCTATGATAGCCGGATTTCGATATATCTCAGAAAGCATTCTTGCTTGTTCTTGAGCAGCTTTTAATCCAGGCATATCGGAGATCATTCGTGATATTTCCTGTGCCTGTTCAGATATACGTGTCATTTCAGGCGAAGCCATCATATTAGCCAGCTTTGCAACTTCTTTGGTCATATTTATATATGCCGGAGGTAATTTGTAGGAATCCATCAATGTAGTTTGTAAAGCACCTAATCCCTTAATATTTTGTAAAGCACCTAATCCCTCAATATTTTGTAAAGCACCTAATCCCTCAATATGTGGTACAAGTGATGAGGCAATCTGCCCAATATGTACCTGTGCCTTTAACGCATCTGACAATGTATGATTGTAAGATGGCTTTTTTGTAGCAATGGATTCTTTAATCGAAACATCATCCAGGGCGGTGTCCATTTCTTTTATTATCTTTCTCAAAAGTTTCCTTGAATTCTCGTATTCATTCCAATTGATGTTATGGGCATGCATTACATTATTCCTGATAGAACGTATTTCCTGAAAATTTTTTCTTAGGGTTGGAACAATATCATCTCCCATCAACGAATCCCAAACCGTCTTTTCATCAACTGAAGAAATCAACTTCAGAATATCGTCCTTTGAGAAAATGTCTCGATTAGCACCTTTGATGCTATCCTTAATGCTTCTTACGAATGCATCATCAATAAATAGCATCGTAAATATCTGACCAATTGTTTTCTTCTCAAGTTCTTTTATATTTTTAGGCGATTCATCATCATTGTTTATCGCGCTAAAGATATACAGAAGTTTTCTGAGCGTACGCTCAAAACTACTAAGCAGAGGGTATAATTTATTTGTGAAGTATGCAGAGCAGTCACTTCTCAGCAGTGTGACTGCAAAATGTTCCTGCACATACATGTCTATATCTGATAAATCCCGTGCTGCCTGTTCATTACTTCCATTCACAGAAATCTGAGCATACCAGCATTTCCCTTTCTCAACCTGATAAAGTTTTATAGAAGCCTTCTCTGGTTTGTAGTCAGAGATGTTTTTCTTAATATTTTCATCCTGTAGAAGATACTCTTGAATCATGTGATTTTCTCCAATTCATTCTTCAGCTTCTTCAGTTCCGCATTCAGCTGCACCTGCTTGTTCAGCTGTTTTTCCTTACGGACTTTTGTTTGAAGTGCTGCAATCTGCTTTTCCAGATCCTGTCTGCGGTTATCACGCTCTACGGACTCCTTCAGTGATTCCGTCTTGCCCTCTTCGGAGCGGAGCGCGTCACCGGCGATCTGCCGCACAAAATTTTCATATACCTTATCGATGCTCAGACCTTCTACCTTCAAAGGCAGCTCGTCTTCCGGGAGCCAATCTGTGTGATAGTAGGTGCCTACCTTAAAAGCATTTGTCCCGGAGGCCGCAGCCTCTTTGTATCCAATCCATGCTTGATATTTTCCGTCATATTCCAGCAAGAACAGAATGTGGTACGGTATCTCTTTATCTATCTGCCGGAGGACTGCCTCATCGAGCTGCTGCCCGTTCAGCTTTATCTCAAAGACCTCCAGCTCCGTCACGGTGGCTCCGGCAGCAAGGTTCATAGTCGTCGCGGCCACTTTGTTGCGCCAGTAGATCACCTTGATCTGATCTATAAACACTCGTTTTAACGTCGGCGATACAGAAATATTCTCATAGAATTTCTGCTTCGGGATGCGCCGGTTAAACGCCGTGCTCTTCGGTAACCCAATCACCGGATGCACCTCCTCATTTCACTACTAAGAAGCAAATAAGCTCAAAGTCATCCAGCCCGTTGATTTCCGACATCAGGGCAGAAGTCCCTCCGGCAGAGAACAAGCTGTCAATATCGCTTTCTTCTTTTACGTCAATAATGGAATTGATCGCATCGGAGAGAAGCTGTGACACTTCCTCCATGTTCCTTCCATCATCAGTTTCCTTATTGAATTTCTCGCACAGCGTCAGTACCGGTTCGGACTTGCCGCGGCACAGCAGCCGGACGGTATCCAGCAGCTTCTTCGGATTCAGGTAGTCGCAGACGATTTCTCCGTCTACACCGATGTACACCATGTAGAATGGGTGAATGCGATTCTGGTTATCAATATTTATGCTGTTGTTGATGTTCCGCAGGACAAAGATCACGCCCACCGGATTCTCTTCCGTAGCCGGAACTACCGCATGTAGTCCCTTCGGCTTCGTACTAAGGTCATGTGTCTTTATATATTCCAGCAGGTCGAGCCGGAACTCGTTTAGTCCCAGATCCATGATGGAAATACCTGTGGACATATCCTCGATATCCACGACCTCTTCCTGCAGGCGTTCCAGCTGTTGCTTTCTGTATTCAAGATCTCCTTTTTCTTCCGGATTGATCAGGTCATCGTCGCCGGTCGAGGTCATGACGGAAATCTTCATTCTGGTCTCAACGCGGGACTTCAGGTTGATGTAATCGTCCAGCGTCATGTCCGGCCAGAAGTTCACCAGCTGGATATAGTGGTTCCTGCTGCCAATACGGTCAATTCGACCGAACCTCTGAATAATGCGTACCGGATTCCAGTGAATGTCGTAATTCACCAGATAGTCGCAGTCCTGCAAGTTTTGGCCTTCAGAAATACAGTCCGTAGCAATCAGGATATCAATTTCCTTCGTGCTATCCGGCATCAGGACGTCGCGGCTCTTTGATATAGGCGAGAAGCAGGTCAGCACATTATTGAGCGTGGCTTTTAGGCCTTTGATGGTAGTCCGTCCGTCAATGCTTCCGGTAATAACCGCTGTATCCAGACCATAGTTTGATTTCATGTAGGCAGACACTTGATCGTACAGATATTCTGCCGTATCAGAGAACGCGGAGAAGATCAGCACTTTCTTGTTGCCCTCATTGATAGGATGCTTTATTTTCTCGTCCAGCAGGTGCAACAAGGTCTGCAGCTTCAGGTCATGCTCCGGTGTAACATCTGCGATCATAAGCGTCAGAAGCTCAAGCGTATCTGCATCGTGCTGCAGCTCATCCCGCCATGCTTTATAGTCCATATCGGCAAGGTCAATCTTTACCTTTTTGCCGACGGTGAAGTAATCGTTATTCTCGTCATCAATATCAAAATCGCTGTCCGAAGCCTCATACATGTCCAGATCAGCTTTTCCGTTTTTCTCAAAGCTATCAATGGCAGTGATGGTGCTCTTTATCAGCCCCAAAATTCTGTTCAGTGTCAAATTGAAGGAATAAACAGAGCTTTCCAGACGCTTCAGGAGGTTGATACTCATCAAGCGCTGGATACCTTGCTCACGGCCTTTCTGCGTGAGGTTGTTTCCCTTGTTGTGCGTGAGGTCAATGTACTTCGACATCTTGCTCGGAAAGATATAATTTGATGGCGTGTAGATCACGAGCGTCAGCTGCATCAGCTGCTCGTAAATCTGGTTATAGTTTATGGCGCTCGAAAGATCGGTCATGTTCGGACGCCTTGATATAGGTTTCAGGCGCTCAGGGAACTTGCCGATTTCTTCTGTATTGTAATACTTCTCTATATGTTTTCTGGAGCGGGCAATCGTCACGCTGTCAAGAACTTCAAAGAAATCAAAATCCAGTGTGCGGAGCAATGCATCAGTTGTCCGGTCTTCCGGATCAAGCTTACTCCATGCATTGAACGCTTTTTGAGCCAGGCGGAATATGTCTTCAATCGGCTTCTTGGTGTCAAGCTTGTCATTGATAAACTCTGAATTTCCTTCATAGGCAATGGCCAGCTGATTTTTAAGGTCAGTAAAACGGTTATTGACTGGCGTGGCAGACAGCATCAACACTTTCGTTTTCACGCCTGCCCGGATGACCTTATCCATTAACTTCACATAGCGGTTCTCCTGCGTGTTGGCATGAGTGCCTGCACCATTTCTGAAATTGTGAGACTCATCGATGACCACAAGATCGTAGTTACCCCAGTTCAAGCGATCAAGGTCGAGGCCATTGGAAAAGCCACCAGAACGAGAAAGGTCGGTATGGAAGAGAACATCATAATTCAGTCGGTCTGATGCAATCGGATTATTTACATAGTTATCCTTGTAGGTATTCCAGTTTTCCGATAGCTTCTTCGGGCAGAGGACAAGGACAGTTTTATTCCTGTTCTCGTAATATTTGATAACCGCCAGCGCAGTGAAGGTCTTGCCAAGACCGACGCTGTCAGCAAGAATGCAACCGTTGTATCTCTCCAGCTTGTTGATGATCGCAAGTACCGCGTCCCTCTGGAAGTCATATAGCATGCTCCAAATTTTGCTTTGCTTAAAACCAGTCGCCTCATTCGGCAGAACGTCCTCTGAAATATCATCAAGGAATTCACTGAAAACATTGTAAAGCGTCATGAAATAAATGAATTCCGGCGAGTTCTCATTGTAGGCCGTACTGATATTTGAAATGATGACATCGGTCACGTCCTGCATCTTATCTTTGTCATTCCAAAGCGACTCAAAAAGCTGCATGTACTGAATAGAGAACGGAGCCTCCATACGGTTGACCATGTTGTAGCTATTATTGCCACGCTCGCAGCCGATATCAACAGTCGTGAAACCGTTCATCGGCATATATGCTACTTCTTCCGCAGGAGCATTGACGGTCATAAAGCCGCCCATGTTCTCACCGGTAACGTTAGACTTAAAGGTCGCCTTGCGCTTTATCCAATCTGCGCATTCCTTGGCAATGGCCTTCTGCGTCATCTCGTTACGCAGCTTGATTTCAAATTCTGTACCATACAGGCTGCTCTCACGACTGAGGCGAGGAATGTAAAATTCCCGCTTTTGCTTCTCGGCCTTCTCCTTGATAAATGTCGGAGACGTGAAAATAAAACGGAACTCGTCCACCTGCTCCAGTTGCTCTTTTAGCTCTCTATATGCATACATGGAAAAGCACGCAGCTGCAATAGAAACCTTGCTGCCGCGTTTCATTGTCTGTTTTAAATCGTCCCGGACTATATCCGTAACATTATCAAATATTTTCATAAGCTCGTCCGTCCTTTGCCTGCTTTTTACTCTGCTTCCTCCATCATGTGCCTGAAGAGCTGTCCTTGATTCATCACTTCAAACATAGAATACGCTTCTATATTGGTCCCAGTCAATGCTCTCATCTACGAAGTGAAGACCGTCGTTAAAGGCATCCGATCTGTTTATGTAAGAGAGCGCAATAATCCAAGCACCTTCGTTCTGAACTGTCCAAGGCAGCCGTAGTCCAGTATACCTATTGTGAGGTAGGCGTGGAGCGATCACTCCAGTAAAAATGATAACGATTGTAACAATAACTGAAGCAAACAGTGCTTCCTGATTATCGGCCAAATGGAGCTTATCGATTCTGATGAGGATTCCAAATATCGCCAAAACGACAACCAGCACTATGTCAAATACTATGACTATTTTCATGCTGCGCGTGTTACCGGTGCTATTAACCCCCACCGACAGCAAGGACATATTTCTATACAAAATGATCAGTACTGCAAAAAGCAGAATTGCTGAAAGAACAATTGCTGCTATTTCATTTTTGACGGCTCCCATGATTGCTATCGCTATCACCGTCAGCCAAATCTTCCTGACTCATTTTTTGAGCCCTACGATATTTTTTAATATTATCTGATAGCATGATGACCACCTCCTGCTACCAGCTTATTCGCAGCAGCTCCTATAAACAAGCAACTGAAGTTAACATTCCCACAATACAGGCGTTTTGACCATTTCTATTGCCCTTTCTGACATCTATCTCGCCGCTTCAACTACCCTAACATCTATCTCGGCAACTCAACTCTGTGACATCTAATCCGGCAACTCAACATTCACACCTTTTATCGAAGTCATCCTTGGAGCAACCCTTGGATAAGTTACCGCAAAGCGATTATCCACTCGACACTCTTGAATCTGCCGGAAGCCGAAAAGCGCCTTATTTCAAGGGCTTTCAAGCCTCTTATGTGTCTTTCCTTGACATCAACGCCACCGTCTCAATGTGCATGGTCTGGGGGAACATGTCTACCGGCTGTACTTCTCGGATTCTGTAGCCTTCCTGTTTCAGAATGGCCGCATCTCTTGCGAAGGTGGCAGGATTGCAGGAGACGTAGACGATTCTTCCGGGATTCATGGCGGCAGCGGCTTTCAATACGTTTTCCGCGCAGCCTGCTCTTACGGGATCCATGACAATCACGTCGGGTTTGAGTCCGTTTTGGTACAGTTCGGGCATCAGTTTTCCTGCATCGGCGGCGTGAAATTCCACATTCCCTATATGGTTTGCTTTTGCATTTTTTATAGCGTCTTCGACCGCCGGTTTTACGATTTCTATACCGATTACTTTTTTTGCTTTTTTCGCAAGGCAAAGGGAAATGGTCCCCGTTCCGCAGTAGGCGTCGATGACCGTTTCTTTTCCTGTGAGGTTTGCATAGGCGAGGGCGGTTTCGTACAATTTTTCTGCCTGTTCTTTGTGCACTTGGAAGAAGGAGTAGGGCGATACTTCAAATGCCAGTCCACCGAGGGAGGCGGTGAGTGTTTCCCGTCCCCAAAGGAGGCGGATTTTCTTTCCCAGTATCACGTTCCCCGGGCGGGACTGTATATTGTGGTAAAGAGAGGTGACAAAGGGGAGTTCTTTTTGTATATCCCGTATCCATTCTTTTTCTGCCGGCAGTTCTTCTGTCGCGGTAACGATGACGGCCATGACTTTTCCGTCATTGCCCACCCGTCCCATGATATGGCGGATACTTCCTTTTTTTGTTTTTTCGTTATATAAGGAAATACGGTGTTTCTGTATAAATGTTTCTGCCCATTGGAGAAGGCGGTTGTTTTCTTCTTCTTGTATTTCGCAGGTGCTGACGGGAATGACTTCGTGGCTTCCCTGTTTATAGTAGCCCAAGGCAGGAACGCCGTTTACCATGCCTGCCGGGACAGCCATTTTATTTCGGTAGTGGAACGGGTGCACCGCCGGAAGAACGGGCAGGACAAGTTCTCCCGGTTCTTTGGCAATCCTTTCTATCACGCTGCGGACACGGCGGTATTTCACGTCAAGTTGTCCTTCATAGGTCAGGTGGGAAATCTGGCAGCCGCCGCAGTTTTCATACACCGGGCAGGACGGCTGTGTCCTGTATGGTGATGTTTTTTCTATTTCCAACAGCTTTCCTTTGGCGTAGGATTTTTTGACGACCGTGATTTCCGCTTTAACGATTTCAGAAGGAAGTGCGTCCGGCACAAAAACGGTAAATCCGTCTACACGGCCGATTCCTTCTCCGTGGACACCGAGGTCATTGATTTCTATGCTGCGGATTTCATTCATACGGACCGCAGATTCTTCGTTTCTCATAAGCTCCCTCATTTACATGATTTTTCTTTATTATTATAGTGGAAAACAAGGAAATATGCCGCCTGCCAAAACGGGCGGTTTTATTTTTGCCCATAGCTTGCGCCGGGTCCGTGTTTTCTCCCCCAAATGCCCGGTGCGGCTTTTGTCTTGTTTTTTCTCCGGTTCTTTCAAAAATATCTTATTTTATTTTACCAAAAATCCGGGAAATTATAAAAACGGTGAACTTATTTTGATTTTCAGTCAGAATAAATTCACCGCATACCCGATATGGAAGTCCGTGTATTCATATGATCATTTGTCTCCCCGTTCTTTTGTGATAGAAGAAAGGCCGGCATCGTTTCCGGCTTTTTCTAATGCTTCTGTTCTATATGTCCCTACCAATACTTTTGCATTATTTCTCAATTGTCTTGCATAAGATATAAATTGTTCTCCTAAATCAGACCTGTCTTCATTTTCCGATACAGTTCCATCGCTTCTTGGTGTAGTTTCTCTTTCTGCTCCGGTGTCCGATAGCTCCCGTCTTCCACGGAATCCATCCATGCTATATATTTCTTTTCTTCCTCCGTGAACGGAATCGCTTTCCTTTTCTCTAAAAGATTCTTGAAGTACTCGTTTGACTTCTCGTTCTCTTCTTTCCACTTCTTCTTTTGTTCCGGCGTCATTCTTTCCCATTCTTCTTTCATTTGCTGCAGTAATTTGTCCATTATCTGTTGCCCCCTCTCTTATTTATATGATCTTTCTTTTATAATGATTCTCTTTATTATTATCTTCCGACTTATCTTTTTATGCAATATGTTTCCGATAATTGATAAAGGAAATAAAAAAGCCCTGCCGTCGGGCAAAGCTTTTCTTTATTCAGGAAATCACCTGTACACGGAGGGAAATATCTTCTTTTTTCTTCGGCTCCGGTTCTTCTGCGATACCGCCGAAGGGCATTTGTGCCACCATTTTATAATGACCGGGCAGATCAAAGCGTTTCCTTACTGCTTCATCGATGACGAGATTGTAATGTTGGACCGTCGCGCCGATTCCGAGTTCACGGAGCGCCGTCCAGAGGGACAGCTGGAGCATGCCGCTCGATTGGTTGGCCCAGACGGGAAAGTTTTCCGCATAGGAAGGATAGGTTTCCTGCATTTTTTCTACTACGTTTTCGTCATAGAAATAAAGTATCGTCCCTGCTCCCGCCTTAAAGCTGTCTGTCTTTTCACGCGCCACTTTTCCGCCGAAGCAGTCATAAACCAGGTTCCAGAAGTCGTCATGTGCCTCTCCCATGAGAAGAACGACACGAGAGCTTTTCATATCAAAGGCATCGGGAACAAGTTCTGTCAATTCTTTGACCGTTTCCTCCACTTGTGCCGGCGAAACGGGGATTTCTTTATGAATTTGGTAACAAGACCGTCTTCCCGACAGGGATTCTGCTATTTTTGTCATGGCTCCTCCTTTGAAAATTATATCGAAATTTATCGTTGTATTAATTATAATCTTTTTGCCCGTTTGTTTGCAAGGTTTTTGCTTATGCAGTTTCTTGTGATTTTAGTCTTCCCCTATAAAGTCTTATTCCCCCGGAAATTTCCATTTTGCGGAAAGGAGATTCAAAAAAGGCGCTCCCTGATGTCCTGCATCCTGAGGGGCGCCTTTTTTATTTACCTTCGTTGTTACTGTTTTTCAGAAGAAGAGTGGCCGGCAATTTTGTCAAGGATTTTATTTCCTGCCGCCTTGATTTTATCGCCCAGTTCTTTTTTCTTCTTTTTCTTTTCTTCTTCCTCTTTCTTCTTCTTTTCTTCTTTTTCCTGTTTCTCTTTTTCTGCCCGGGCCTTTGCTATTTCCGCCGCAACAGATGCGGGGATATCAAAACGTTTTGCCCGGTAGGTATTTTCCGCCTGACTCATGTAGTCACGCCAGATGATGGCCGGAATGGTGCCGCCGGTATATCCGGCATTTGTGGAAGCATCATCGCCGATCCAGACTGCGGTGGACAGATTGGCGGTGTACCCGGCAAACCAGGCATCATGTTCATCGTCGGTCGTTCCCGTCTTTCCTGCCGCCTCCCGGCCTATGTATGCATTACCGCCGGTACCGCGGGAAATAACTTCTTCCAGAACGCTCGTCAGTTTCCATGCCGCCTTTTCATCGACGACCTGTTTACTCTCAGGAGTGCCTGTATTATCTTCAAGGACATTTCCACTTCTGTCGACGACTTTGAGAATAATGCGGGGTTCCACAAGACGGCCGCCGTTGGCAAATACACTATAAGCTTTTGCCATATCCCAGACAGAAACACCGTTCGTCAGGCCGCCCAGTGCCGCTGCCAGGTTTATATCGTTATAAGGTCCATCCGTAACAAGAGTAGAAATACCGCAAGCTTTCGTCGTTTCAATGATTTTACGGATTCCCACCTGATCGGCCAGATACACGGTAGGGATATTCATGGAGTGGATAAGAGCTTCCGACACTGTCGTTTTACCGCCGGAAGTGCCGTCGTAATTCTTCGGTGTCCAGCCTCCTCCGAAATCTTTGGCCTCATTACTCAAAGAGTCGGACATATTGACTCTGTTAGCAAAAGCGGTGAGGTAGACAAAAGGTTTGAATGCCGACCCCGGCTGACGCACCATCTGTACGGCCCGGTTGAATTGGTCCTGTCCGCGTCCGCCGACCATGGCTCTCACGTAGCCCGTACCGACTTCGACAGAAAGAAGTGCGCCCTGCGGCTGGGTCAGTTTGTTCTCATCAGTATACGCGTCGGGAAGATTCCGGTTCAGTGACTCTTCTGCCGCTTTCTGCAAATCAAGATCGAGGGTGGTATATATCTGGAGTCCTTCTTTGTAAATAGCGTCGGAATCATATTTTTCACTGATTTGACGGATGACTTCATTGACGAAATACGAAGCGGTGCTGCTCGTTCCTTTCTTGTCCTGCGGCTTTGCCAGATGCAGGTCCGCTTCTTTGGCGGCTGCCGCATCTGCTTCGGTAATATAACCGTATTTGGCCATCTGGTCAAGGACAATGCCCTGGCGGTATTTCGCCGCTTCCAGACTGCGGAACGGGGAATAGTAATTCGGGCTGTTCGGAAGTCCTGCAATCAGTGCTGCTTGCGGCAGTGTCAAATCTTTTGCATTTTTTCCGAAATAAACGCGCGATGCCGTCTCGATACCGTAGCAACCCTGTCCGAAATAAATCTGGTTCATATACAGTTCAAGAATCTGCTTTTTCGTATATTGGCGCTCTATTTTCAAGGCCAGTATCACTTCGAGAATCTTACGTTTCAGTGTCTGTTCCTGATTCAAAAACGCATTCCGTGCCAATTGCTGGGTGATGGTACTGCCCCCCTGGCCCGTCGCATTTCCGCTTACGATATTGCTGAACGCCGCACGGAGAATCCCTCTCGGGTCCACACCGTGATGTTCATAAAAACGCACATCTTCGGCAGCAACAAACGCATTTTGCAAATTCACCGGCACCTCGTCAATAGAAACGGGGATACGGTTTTCCTCGGCATGCACCGTCGTAATCAGACGTCCTTTCGCATCATAAATGCGGGACGATGCATCCGGTGCAATATTGGAAGAAATATCGGGCAGTCCGCTGCCTATAGAAACAAAGAATCCTGCCGCTGCTCCCGCCACCGCTATAAAAACGACGACAAAGAGAAAAAAAATCACTTTTTTCCAAGGCGATGATTTTTTCACGTGACTGCGGCGAATTTCAGAATTTTTCATAAAATCCGGCTCCTGTAAAAAATAAAAATGACTTAATTTTTCTTATTATAACATAAGCTTTATTAAGACATGTTGAAAATTGTTGTGTTTGCATTTTGTCGATTTTACCGAGTGGCCAAGAAATAATGATAAAAACAATAACCGTTAAAATGCGGTATTTTAGCTAAAATTTTTGCCGTATTTTTGCCGCCCAAAGAAAAAGAGCAGGGATTGCTCCCCGCCCCGTCTTTTAATTTGCTTTACAGAACCACATTCGGAGTGCCAGCATTGCTCTATGTATACTTTGCACGTTATGAATTTTCCATCCTAAATATATTTTCCATCGGTAATTCGTGTTCAGAATTCGCATAGAATTATATATTTTCCAGTATTTTAAATCTCGCGTGACAAGTATGTTTCTTTCGAATTCTCCCACGTTGTAGTCATCAATAACCACAACACCATCTGGATTAATTGTTGCCCCGAACCAGTCCAGTGCAAAACCATAAGCGCAGTTTCTTGACAGCCAGAATAAACGGCAGCAATACCGCTTCAATTTGTCGATTAACGGCAGCGACGCAATGTTAATTGATCTTTTCATAACCCGTCCATAGTTCGGATCATATCGTTTCTCCACCCAGTAGTATTTATAGAAATCATACCGCATCCAGTCTGGTACATATTTTGTCACGCAGTCTTCGCTATCGCATGAATCATCAAATGTTTGCCATTTTCGCAAAAATCCATGCAGTTCCCCGTTTTTGTCAGCAAACAATACTACAATAGGATTTGTGATATAACAAATTATCATAATGAGTAATTGTAGCGGTGCATATAAAAACCATCTCATATAATCCTCCTTGAAAGGGAAAAGCCCTGATACAATTTCTGTATCAAGGCTCTTTCCGGTCCGCTTTGTGCAATACGCCACGGCTCAATTAATTATATTATACCATAGATTAAATTTAGGATCACCTCCGGGCAAACGCTTTGCCCACAGCTACAGCAGATACAAAAATCCAGAAATTTCGCTGCCTTGTTTTAATTTTTACTTCTCGTTCCGTCTCTTTCTCGTACTCGTTGAATAATTCTCTGGTTTTCTTCAATGAGTTCTCTGTCACTTCGTTCGATTTCTTTAATTTCTTTATTTGTTCGTTTGCTATCTGCAATTCGTTTTCTGCTTTCGCCGATTTCATCTCGGCTTCGTTCAATTGCTTCTCCTGTTCTATCAATAATCTGTCTTTCTTTTCGCTGTTCACTTTCTGCATTTGAAAGTTCTGTTCTAACTGCGTCAGCTCCGTTTCGGAGATCGTGTACTGTACTTCCGCCTGCGCATGCGAACCATACAACGATGGAAACAACCAGAAGAAAAGCAATGCTTCCGATAAAATAAGCTTTTTTCTTATCCACATTTAACCCTCCATCACGACATCCGCATCAAACAATTTTCCTTCGATATTTTCGGATTCCGTATACTGCCAGATATGGGCACCCGAATAATCACATTTCGAATCAAACTGTGCACACCATATTGCACAGCCGCCCAGCTGATCAACATCCAGAATATTCACCAGCCAATCATAACAAGAATACAGTCCCACATATTTATAGCCCGCATTCCGCAAGCGATTAATGAAAACATTGCAGATATTCGTTAATTCCTGATTATCCGGCATGCCATGACGTTCTTTATAACCATCACCATCTTCCATATCAAACCATACACCCATTGGTAATTTATCTGTAGTCAATCCGCACTCTTCAAGCGTCTGAATAACAAAATCCGCCTCGATACCTGCCACATCGTCAGATAATGCATAAGAATAATGATAAATACCGATTTTCATTCCTGCTTTTAACGCGCCGTTTACATTGTCATAAAATTGGCTGTCTAGGTGTCCTTTACCGTAACCAATGCGAATAATAGCAAACTCAAAACCTGCCGCTTTTACAGCACCCCAGTCTACCATTCCATTATTTTCAGATACGTCTATTCCCTTCATTATTTGCCGCTCCATTCTCCGCTGCATCGGAATCACCATTCCGATTCTTATTCACTGAAAAAATTGATATAAAAGTAACAGCTCCGACTACTGCCGGAGCTGCGTACTCTTTGAAAAATGTAATCAACTGTGCCGTGTTAGCTGTTCCTGTTCGGTAAAAATCATGAAGCCACGAAAAAAGGACCATAAAAAACAGAATCAGAAGTCCGGCTCCGTAAAGATAAACCACTTTTAAAGATGTGTTCGCACGTCTTGAAATACGCGGAACATATCGCGTCCATAGTCCTTTAATTTTATCCATCATGATTAACCATCCTTTTGAATATGTAGCCTTCGAAGTTCTTCCATAATCGCTGTCCCTGTACCGTTGCCGCCTAAACCGTGATAAGCCTCATACATAGTAGACGCTCGTTCCAATTCTGTATATGTGATGGCATTTCGCTTTACGGCACAGGCATGAATACTGATAAGCCTATCCTTGAGAAGCGCTCTGACGCCGTCCTCTGTCTTTTCCCTATTTTCTTGCAGGCCTTTAGCTTTATTCCAAAGAAAGCCTACAGCCATTGAAAGTGCCACATATACAATGTTGCTTGCGATCGGAAGCAGTGCATGAAAAAGTTCATGTTCCAATTATTTAATACTCTCCTTTCCTAATGCTCGTCTTGCAATTCGGACTTGCGACATTTGTATTTCATCCAGCCTCTTTCGTTTAGCATCACTGGATAAATCACTTTTCATGACTGCCTTTTTTGCTTGATTAATATTCTGAAAAGCTTTCACGGCATTCTTCATCTGTTCAAATTCTCGCGGATCGAATCCGTCCATCCGCCTATGTAGTTCCCGCCCCGCATTGAACAGTTTCAGTTGCCTGTCATAGGCATCATAAACTTCCTGTACGCTTTCACTGCTTGCGTATGGCGTGGCGGTAAATCCACGAATCCCCGGCTGTTCAGAAAATCGTTTTGCCGGACGTGTTTCATCCAGTCCGACCATTTGATCAGTGAGTGTCAATCCCAATCCGGCAAGGCTCCCGCCATATCCGCGGATTGTATTATCTATCTTGCGGGGTGAAACGCCGAACGTTTCACCTATTTTGCGACCTACCGCTGACGTGTAAGGGCCATACTGCAGTTCAGGGATTGTATTCTGCTGACTTTGCGGTACGATATCGCGCCCCATAAAGATGGAATGATTGGTCATTGCTTCAATAGCCGGCACTAATGCAGTCGGCAGGAATGATGGAGCCATAGAATCAAGTACAGAGCCGGCAAGGCCTTTGAATCCCGCTCCCTTTTGTTTTCTTTTTTTGTCATAATCCCACTGCAGCATACGTTCCGGAACGGTACCGAAAAGAATTCCCAGTTCAAAAGGTTTGGGAATTTTAATCAGCGTGTCTTTCGTCGGGATAATCCAGAAAATATCTTTCTGCCACTGCGGCAGTTCCTGATACCGGGGATCGTCCTTGTTGAGTTCCCAAAGCAATACTGATGGCAAGGTAATCCACATAGCCGTTTTTACTGTCATATCCATCGGATTAGCTTTCCATTCGCGGAACATCTTATCCGTCCCCTGAATGGCTGCATTGAAAAAGGCAATCGTCTTATTCAGTGATTTTGTATGAGAACCTATTCGTGAAAAGTCCAGCGTCACATCACGGCTTTCAAGCGCCGCTTCCTGAATACTGCCCAGGTTTCGCTTTTTACTGAAAAGCCGATTCCCGATCCCCGTATATCCTTTCCGTACATTGTGAAATTCTGCTAAACGTGTAGCCATTTCCGTTGCCTCAGACAGTCCGCGCAGTATTTCAATCGGATTTGTGGTTACCATCTTTTTGACGCTTGGCCGCTGCAACAAGTCTCTCATCTGTCCGGAAAGGTAATTCCTATCAAGAGAAACAAGATTAGCCTGTGCCGCACCTGACCGCATGTATTCCCAGTAAGTTTCACCTTTCTGCAGATACAGCCCTAACCCTTTAAGGGTATCCACTACCGGGATAAATCCGTGCCTAGAGTAAATTGTAGCGGAAATCATGTCGCGTACGGGGTTACGCAGAATAAATTCCGGCCCCAGCGTCGCCCCGGCACGGAGCCATTTTGCAGGGTAGGAAAGAAGCTTTGTAAACATGTTTGCACCTTCCGGATTCAACATTTTAAATGCCTGATACAACTCAGGCGTTGTGTTGTAAACGACTTTCTTTCCGTTTTCCCAAACGCTGAAACTATGATCCGTCACCTTTGCCGCACCGGACACTTTTTCAATCAATGCTCCCATGCCATCAACATTGGCCAGTTTCACGATAGATTGTCCGACTTTATTCCGTTCGATGGCACTCATTATTGAGAAAGTATTCCGGATTATTCCTTCCAGTGGGTCTACTACATCTAAAGTGCTGCCGCGCATTTTCTTTGTGACAGCCCCCACATTAGCAAATCCTTTTCCTGTTCCATTCCTTTGTGCTTCTGCAGCTTCATAAAATTCACGGAAGAACGGTACATAATGAGGATATTTATTCTTCATGACCATTGCAGCCTTTACCGATAACATACCGGCATCTACAGCATTTGCAAGCAGGAAATCATTATATCTGTGGATTTCTGCAGCAGCTTTCGCAAAAACAGGATTCTTCTCATAATGCTTGATGACGTCAAAACATTCTGATTTTGTAAATCTCGTAATCAGTGGTGTTTCATCTCGCGGTAAGAATGTATTCCAGTGGTTCATATCAAGTTCGCGCAATGCGGTCAGATACGTAGAAAAATCTTTCAGCTGATTATCCGGGATTTTTCGGATAATATCCTTAAAAGCAGGTATTTTATGCTTGGGCGAACCATTCTGCAGAAGTGCTTCTGCTTTGCCTGCCCATCCGCGCGCAAGCCACGCCTGCTTAAATGCGTTTTCTTCTACTCTTAACTTTCTTCCTGCCCATTTTTCCACTTCACTGATAAGTTCTTCTAACGGATGAAGCTCATCCACCAGTGTGGTATACGGTTCATGATAAACTTTCCGCGCGACTTCCTTAGAATCCTTGAAGAATTTTATCGTTTTCTGCAGCAGATTTTCTTTACCGCCAAAAGAAACAGACCCTTTCATCCGTTCCCAGACCGGCTGCGCATACCACTGATGACCGACATAAGACAATTTGTCTACTGCAGCATGCAGGTCTTTATCACCTTTCAATATTTGTTTAAATTCCTTATAAAACAGTGGGAAATCAGAGGCTGCTGTTTTACGGCGCGTAACATAGTCATGGAAAAATTCAGCAATCCCTTCCTTTCGGATGGTTTTTATGCCACCTTTGTTATAGGCATTTCCGAAACGTTTATGGATAACATTAGAAAATTCCGTATCAAAACCGGGACGATTGCTGAATTTAAACCTTGCATCCACATAGTGTCCAAGTTCATGCATAACAATTCGGGGATCCCCGAATGTTCTTGTTCGTATAATATCCGTTTTAGGGTTATACCAGCCGTTGGTGCCTTTCTTACCGACACGCCCCTTCTTGATAGTAGCCCCGAAAATGCTATTTACATCATCAAGAATCTGTTTGCGTGAAATCGTCTCTCCCTGCCATGTGGTCAAGTCACTACCGGCCGCCTCCTCAAGCGGTCTTGCCATAAATGATCGTTCATCACCCGGCAATTTTACTTTTCCTACTTCTTCTGCTACAATAGAGTTGCCAGATGGGTGGAGCTGGGTATCCGGCGTTGAAACCCTATCACTGGAGGGTTGCAGAGGATACCCTGACTGACGACCTCGAATATTTTCGCCGACGTAAATTAATTCGTCGGCGTTTTTTATATCCCTTGAAAGCTGATTAATAGCGTTGTTGCGATGTCTAGGCTTATCCATAGCCGTACTTGAAGAGATGATTTTCCCTTTATCGGTTTTGTCCATACTGACCGCTATTTGATGTAATAAATTATCTTTTCCGCGCCATAGATTCACATAGAGTTTTCTTCCGTTCTTTTTCTTAAGAATAAAATCCGGATTTTGAACAGTATCTTTTATCAACCCAGTTGCAAATGCACGGCTATCAGAAATAGACGTATTTTCGCCATGTCCGGAAGTGAAAGCTTTAATTGCGTCATTTACTGCATTTTTGTTTTCTTTGTCAAAAATAACTCTTACTTTTTCTCCCATCGGATCGTCTATTCCGTCAGCAAGTTTAAGCGTTTCCTGACGTGCATATTCAAATTTCTGTTTTTCCGGTAAATCTTTGAATGCGCTATATTCCGTTTCGTCATATGTACGGAATACTTCCTTAGGAATAGTTCCATTTTTGATATGATCGGATAATTCTTCCGGAGTAATATCTTTCACCGGATCCTTCATGAAATTTAAATTTGCTTCTTCCGGCGCGGCTTGTTTCACATCTTCCACAAAATCATTGAGCCCGTTCTGCATGGGACGCTGCATCGGACGGACACTGCGGCCATCATAGACTTCTCTGGCCACCTGCTGGCGGTATGCGTCATTGGCTACTGCCGGATCCGGACGTTCATACTGTTCGCGGACAATATGCGCCGCTTCTTCCGGAGTGATATTCGGATTTTTGCAGAGTGCTTCAAAAGCCGCCCGTTCTGTAGTATTCATCTCTTCGGAGATAAAATCTACCTGTGTACGCCAATCTTTGGGATCCAGTCCGTGTTCCCGGGCAAATTGCTCTAAATGTGCCTTTCTATCGCCCGTCCACTGCACCAGCCCGCGGGAATTATATCCATCTCGTGAAAGTGCTTCTGTATCAAACATGGATTCTTGCGCAATGTTTCCGGTAATCCCCGCCGCTTCGGAATCAGTAAATCCGTTCTGGCGGAGACGGTTGTAAACATCTGTTTTTATATCTCCTGTCTCGCCGTATTCGGGCGGCAGGTTTGTTTCTTTAAGTGATTGCGTGCCCATCTCTGTATCACGGGCTAAATCGTCAAAACCTGTTTCTCCACCACGTTTAAAAGAATTAAAAAAGCGACCTTTCGCATTGGCAAGGCCGCTCTTTACCGGATCAATAACATGTTCATTAAACGGTTCCGTCACATACTCGCGGATAGGCTCGCTGATACTTTTCGGCGTTGCTTTTTTTATGCCTTTTGTCGCTCCGTGAATGACCGCGCCCGGTAAGAACACTTTATCCCACAATTCGGTCGGATTATCCACAAGACTCTGTGCATATGCTCCCGGATGTGTAACCGCTTCTTTAACCGGATTAATAACAGGATCTAAAAGTGCCTCTTTTGCCGTGCTAATAACAGGCGTACCGTCATCATTGGCGATGTTCTGATCATAAGTCTGCATCGTAGAATCAAGCAATGTAGGGGTTGCCAATGCTGCACCTGCCATACGGACAATGCCGGGCATACCGGGCGTAATGGCGGTGTACCCGGCAGGTTTGCCTACCAGTTCATTGTAGACATTCATTTTCGCCCGGTTATAATTTTCACCTTCAAAGCCCCGTGTCGGGTCTTCCATGTTGATGGATTCTCCATTGTTGTAGGCTTCTAAAGCACGCTCTCCGGCCGCCGTAATTTCATTGCCATAACTTTCTATAGCTTTGCCGGCATTAGCCGCGTAATCAGAAAGAGTATTCCATACATTGGCTTTCGTCTTCTCCCATTGTGCTTTGCGTGCCGCACGCCCTTCTTCATAAGCTTCGTCGATGCTGTTCAAAAAGCCTTTGGCCTTGTCCAGTAAAGACAAATCCTGCGGCGGCTGATTCTTGAATTCATCAAAATATCTTTCACCGCTGGTATTACCGCCAGCGCGCTGAAATTCATCAAAATAACCCATATTTTACCTCTTTACGGTACCCATGCTGCATAGAAACCGAGTCCTTCATTTCGTAATGCCTGCTGTACCTCTTCTTTGGACATATGCTGCCGCATTTCCATGATCTTATTGCTAAGCCCTTGCTCATCATTCACAAGCTGTTTCTGCCCGCCTGTTACATCTCCCGGCTGTCCGGGCTGCTGCAAGCCTAAAACCTGCTGCAGCTGTGCATAATAAGGAGATTTTGCGGGATCGAAATCATCATCATACATATGTTGCTTCTCGTACATCTGCTGCAAGTGACTTAGCTGTGAAACAATTTGTGAATTGTATCCGCTTGTTCCCGGCCCCTGTACTTCTCTTGCTGTGCCAGGAACAACCTGCCCGCTTCTTATGTCGAACAATCCGCCGCCGGTATTCACATAAAAACGCCGGGGATCTTGCGGCGGTGCATAATTCCCCATCTGCTGAACGGCGCCTGTATCACCATTGATTCCCACAAGCTGGCCATTCGGCATTGTCTTATAAGAAATATTCGGTTTATCCAACGCGTTGATGTTATTCAGCATATTCATGTCAATCTGTGGCAGCCCCAGCTGCTGGGCACGGTAATTATAAGCGGCAATCCGCGGCGCCATTGCCTTAAGTTTTTTCGGATCATAACCGCTGACTGCCGCATTCCCGTCTTTATCCGTAGTATAGACGAGCTGATTTAGGATATCCTGCCGTGCCGGCTCAAGAACACTGTCCTGATAGGCATTAAGCTGCTTACCATATTCTTCTGCTGTATCATTTTCAAGCATTTCCTTTGCCATGCGTGCCGCTTCCTGTTGTCCATAGCCGCTCTTGATGAAGCTGACATACGCCGCCCCGGCTTTATTTCTAAGCGACTGCTTAATTTGGCTCCTGTCAGGCGCACCCGGCTGTGTTTGTACTTGCGGCTGTCCCTGCTGCGTATTTAATTGATAATGAGGGACGGCCTGTTCCAATGCGTCCTGCCCCGCCGTAGTTGAAGACTGCAAAGGCTGTGTGCCGGCAGTGTTGATCGTGAAATGAGGCATTGCTTTTTCAAGACCGTCCTGCGCAAAAAGACCGTTGCCCATCTGCGGGGTCTGCGGCTGTGTCAATTGAGCCAAAAGGCCCGGGGACTGTTCATCTTGATAGCCCCCGAATACTCTTGTTGCATAATCTTTAGCATTGCGGGTATCCTGTATCTTCTGCAGACGGTTTGCCGCCCACAGTCCCGCCAGATTCCCAATCTGATCCCATGGTGATTTATCCTGTACATAGATAACACTCATGATTATTTACCCGCTTTCTTAGCAACCGTCTTTCTTCTTGTTGCCGGCTTCTTAGCTGCCGGCTTTTTCTCTGTTTCATCCGTTGTTTCTTCTGCAGACGTTTCCTGCATAAGTTCTTCTGCAGAATCTTCTGTTCTCTGTTCTGCAGGAACAACGTCAACCGCTTCTGCAGGAATAATGTCTCCATCCGGGTCATTACCCGCTTTGTCAGCTTCTGTCAAGCCTTCCGCCAAGATACCGCTTGCATAGAACATATTGTCACCGGTCAATTCCAGTTCATAAACCTTTTCTCTTCGACCGGTTTCTACAATTGATGTAATCGGTTCAAATCCGTTTACTGTCATGACACTCTCACCTTCGGAAAGTTCGGTTAAAGGTTTCTTTCCATCAGGCGTCATGAATACTTCCGTCTGTGTGGTTTCTACCGTGCAGGATGGCGTGCGCAGTTCATAAATATCCGCCTCGCCCATATCATGAAGTTCTGTAACCTCATTCACTGCGCCAAGAGAAACAACCTGATCACCAAATGTCATCTGTTCAATGGCAACTGCACCTTCCGGTGTTGAAATTTCTGTTCCTGCTGTAAAGCATGCAAAATAACTTCCTAATCCGCTCATAAGACCTCCAAAGAATCCGCCGCTCCCTTGACGTACAACCGTCTGTGCAGGAGAAGCTACTGAATACCGCTGCTGTGATAATTGAGATAATAACCCTTGCGTTGGTGCGTTCTGTCCTGTCGCCATCGCTAAATATTTCATCGGCGTGTTGGTCGCCGCTTCCTGCGCCGTTGCCGCTGTTTTAATCGGATCCGTTGCCATCTGCTGCGACTGGTTCGCCAGCTGTGACAGCGTTGAAATCCCCTGCTGCCGGTTGTTAAAATTCGTATTTGCCAAATCAGCCTGCTGCCCGTAGCCGGAAAGTTGGTTCCTGAACATATCACCCAATAGCCCCGCCTTACCGTTAATGCCCGCCAATTGACCGTTATAAGCCTGTCCGGCAAGCCCGGCCGCTGTCTGCATATCATTTCCGTACTGTGCAGCCAGCGTATTAGATGCATTTCGGGAAATATCATTGAATGCGCTGTCCGCTTGTGAAGAATTGATAATTCCCCGGCTGGCCAGTCCGGACAATGTACTCCCGACTGTATTCGTTAAATCAGCTTGTAATGCCTTTTGTCGATTCTCCGCATAAGAAGATGGCAGCACACCGTTTAACAATCCCTGCATAGCTGTGCTGTTATTCTGCATAGCCGTATTGTATTCGGACGCCAGTTCTTTATTCCCCTGTGTCATAGACTGAATAGCATTCCCCAGCAGCCCAGAAAAACGATTGTTAGCCGCTGCATTAGCGTCTGTATTTGCATTTACCTGTGGAATCAGTCCCTGTACCAGCTGATTATTGGCCGCCGTCTGATTTTGCGCCCGGTCATACAATGTCTGCCAATTGGGATTCGGCGTAACCTGCTGGCTGCTTAGTGCTTGATTAGCCATATTCAGCAGGTTTTGTGCCACCGGCTGTGTAGTCTGTGCCCATTTCAGCTGTTCTCTTTGTAGTGCCTTTTCTTCCGCAGACTGTTGGGGAATCTGTGCGGGCTGATAGGTTACTTTAGTCCCTTTCCCCCCACCGAAAAGCTGTAAATCAAATTGTAGCATGCAATCTCCTTTCTTAACGCAAATGCTCTATTGTGCCTGTTAGTACAAAATAATGATTATTCCTCTCATCGTAATCCAAATCCGGATGGCGTTGCATTTTCCATTTACGAATATGCGCACGGGGATTTCTTGTCGTGAATGTAACAATCTTTGATAATCCGTTCATTTTCATGACTTTCTTAATATAATCCACCATGCCCGCCACTTTTCCGTAAGTCTCCAACATTGCAAAGTATCGTTTTCCTTCATACTCCAGAATGCCCCATATGAGGAATCCTGTATCGGGGAAATATTTCAAGTGACGGTTGCGTTTATCGTGGCAGTCCTCATCAAAAAAGAACCCTTCAAAGCTGACAGATTCGCCAGTAATACGTTCATAATCTTTTATCATTTCCTGTAAACTTGATAATTTCAATTCACCTCATCATCCTATCTTGTTCATGAATTATTAATATCTTGTGACCATGAAACGACAAGCGGGTCATTTGCTTCAAATAAAAAAACGAGAAAATCATTCCCAACATATACTTTCCAACCACGGCGTCCGAAAGTTTTATATATTCTGAATGTATAAACTGTGCCCGGAGTGACATCTACATATTTATCCCGTTCTCCCGCCGATGTACATTTTATTTTCGTAATCAATCGAGGACATGTCCAGTCATAAGACGCACCATTATAATTTTGTGCTGTAAAGCTACCAGTGGGGATTGCTACCTTTAAAATCGCGAATTCCCGTCCTGCACTGGCTACATAACACCGCAAAGGACTTGCCTGCGGGTCATTAAACTCCCCCAGTTTTACATAGCCATCTCTTCCGTCTACGTTGACATACGTTCGCGGGTCTGGACATTCGTTCTGGTCATCATATACATCACACTGTCCTGTTTCCCCGTTCTCTTTCTGATAACATAAATGTTTAAATACACTCATGAACACCACCTCACGCAAACCATATGTAATTGTTGCCAATCTTCAGCTTATTCTCATTGTTTGTGCCCACAATCTGATACCAATTATTGGTATTATCTATCTCATCTGGTGTATCCAGATAGCGATAAAACAAGCCATTAGAATTAGCAAAAAACAGCTGTACTGTTAATGCTCGTCCGTCTTGTACTGGATAAGCACTTATTAAAACAGTTCCCCATTGCTTATTGCCGTTAATTACAATTTCATGGGCACGGTACGCACGACAAGCATAGACTTGATAATCTTTATAATGTTGACGCAACCAGTCATTCATTTGTTGTGTACCAACAAAAGAACCGGAACACAAATTACCATCAAATCCTTTTGCGGTGATATCAGCTAATCCGCCTTGCGTGCCGTTGCCAAAACGATATGTGTTAATATTGTGGTCACGAAAGCCGAGCTGTATGGTGGCTGCATTTCCCGCAAAATTAACTTCGTTACCATACGTTACTGGCAGGGGCACACCTTCACGATAATATCTATCATCTGACTTATCTTTAGTGTAGTAATTATCGGGATCAAATATTTCTTTTTTGTTTGCTATATCTATCGTTATTTTCGAACCATCTGCATCCGGAGTAATTTTAATGTTATCCCCGGCGATTAATTCAAAAACAGCTTGTTTCACTGCCGCAACAAGTTCTTTGTCACCGATTTTTACTTTAGAAAATGCGTTTTGATTAACTTCTGCTTTATCTTCAATGCCAGATAGCTTTTCCTTTTCAGCCGCTGTCATTTCTACCGCTGCCGCATTATCCATATACCCAATCTTTGTCACGCTTGTTGCATTCGTCGTTACCGCTGCAACAAAAACTCTTACGACAGTTTTCCATTCTGTACCGTTATAGTAATACATCTTCTGCTCAAGTGTGTTGAATACATGAGTGTTTGTGACAATGCCGGAAGGCAATGAATCTGAAAATACCGGTTTTGTTGTTATACTTCCATAAGACAAAGCACCCGCGTTATTTCGTTCTACAAACAGATAGCTTGTTGTATTAATCGGCAACGTCCATGCACTGATTTTCTTATTAATTGTTTCTACATAATCTTTCGCACCGTTTTCATTAAAGCCGTCTGCCAGCGTTAAAACAACAGGTATCGTACTTCCGTCAATAATGACCGACAATCCGTCGCCGGAAAGAAAACTGTACTTCCCGCCACTGTTTTTTCCATACAAAATACGCTGCCGCAGTCCACTACCGCCGCTTTTCGACTGTGCGGAAAGCGCATTCCCAATTGTCTTGATTTCTTCCCTATTCTTTAGTACAGCTTCTTTCGTGCTGTCTCCTTGCGGCGTCGGGTTCAAAGGATATTTTTCCGTATAAGGCATTTAAACCTCCTCGTAAGTATAATCAAACTGCCGCAAAGCGATAGCGCCCTTGGCAACAAATATTTTTATCTGCAGATGGCGGTTCGCTCCGCCGCCGATCTTATTTACTTTCGTATACTCATTGCTATTCAGTCTGCCGGTTGCATTAATCAACTTTTCATTCGCATAGTATAACTTTGTACCGGCCGCTTTGAATGTAACATGTTTTGCCCGTTTATCGCTGATTGTAATGCTGCCGTAGCCATCAATACGGTTACTTGACACGAAATTATATGAAAACAGCAGCAAGAACAGTCTTTGCGCCAGACGATTACCCGAAACAATTGATGTCGTAATTTGCTCTCCGTCATCGGTATCAATCCCCGCGTCCAACTTGCCGATTTTGTTGCCATACGCGATATAGACATCTTTGCCGACTGTCAATACATCATGCAGATCATGAACGAAAGACCTTGACGTGAAAACACCACGGCCATCCTCATACCGCGGCAGATAATGATAGATAAATATATCCTGATTTTTCCCCGGTTTAATCCACAACTGTTTTCTTCCGGGAATATGCCACATCCGGGCTTGTTCCGATGTAATCGTTGTCAGTTGTGCATTAATATTAAGACCCACCTCGGACGGCTGAATATTCGCATAGGTGTTTGTCGGAACAAAACTCATCAGCCCTGCATCGCCCAGATAATAACTTCGGTCATCAATGCTGATTGAACTGCCGCAGCACAAAGCCGTTTCAGAAAGCGGATAAACCGCAAGCGTTTTGTCATGGGGATTACCAACAACTTGATACGCCCGCCCACATTCTTTGTATACAATGATAGCCTTTGACAAGAAATCTATAGATACGATACAGCCGGGATCTTTATATCCGACTTCCACATATTGTGCCGAAGAAGCATCATTTGTATTCGTTTTCCACGATTTATAATCGCCAACAGCCGACCACGTGATACGGTGTCCATAAATTGATGCCACCATAACGGATCCAGAATGGCTGCTCACAAATTCGCAAGTCGGACTTTCATCCACAGTAGACAATATGCCTGCACCCGAAATAACTTGCAGCTTACCGCCGGAAGCAATCAATATATCATGGTCAAAAGCATGATACTTCGGAGTGCTGTTACCGGTTAATGTTCCCAGCCGTGTGACTGTTACAAAATCAGCGGTTTTATACAAGTCATGGTTACAAGAAAAATAATACTGGTGGCGGTAATTGTCGTAATACAAACTTTCAATATCCGCCGTTCCTGTATAAATTATTTTCACGCCGGGTATCGTTTGAAGCGCACCGTCTGTCGGACTGTATTCACAGTTAATCGCCTGCGTCAGACTTTGAATATCAATGCTTTCCGCAGGCTTGCTCCAGTCCAGTCCCAGTCGGAAACCGTTCGTCGAAGCAAAAAAACGCTCACCCATATCAGCGTCCTCTTGCGTTTTGAATTGCCGTTGTCAAATCAGCAATGAATGCTTTATCCGCATTGGCATAATCTATCATTAGGGATTTCTTTTTGACAAGAAATGAGACCAGCTGCACAAGCACAAAATGAAAGATTTCACTGAATGGAATCGAATCAGTTTCATCCGATATATGCGGCTTTTTCACAGCGTAAAATACATCATTGACAGTCTTTCCACCGTACGTCTGGAAAGACCCGTTCACAATGCGGACAGGGTAACCCGCCGTAGGAATAAACGCTGTAAACTCACCGGGTACCGGATTATTGTCGTTAATGTCCATACTTTTTACAACTTCCCTGTCTTTCATCGGGACCAAAATCATCACGAGATAATCAATGGCTGCATTAATATAGGGGATGTATTCTGCACTGTCATCTAATATTTCATTTGTGTCCAGATTAATCATCGTAATCAGTTCGCCTGCAGTCATACGGCCAATACCCCCTTGCAATAAAACCACTTTCATCGTCCATTTGACGCGCCATTTCGGAAATCGTATCTTCCCATCCGGAGACAAATGATAAGTCTGCTTTTAGGATCCGTGCTACCATGTAATTCACCAGAAGACTTTCAATTTCCGCCGGATAACCGCTTTCATCATCCATTTCTTTGTAATCTGCAGACGGGATATATACGACGGTTAGCCCTCGTTGCAGCGCATTTTTCGCAGTAATGATTTTGTGGTCTTCCATCGTGTAATCAACAGGATGACCATACATATCCTTTACTGATACAATCCGCAATGCGAAAGAAGAAAGCCCAATTGTTGGTCTGTTCGGAATACCTTGTTCTGACACATACAAGATATCCGGAATATACCGCAGTACAATCTTATGCAGAATATGATTTCCTTCGTTATAAAACTCCAGAAACTGATACGGCGTATAGTTCACCTGCGACGTATCGCCCACCTGCATATACGCACGGTTAATCAAGTCTTTAATTATCATGGTTACTCCTTAAGAAAAGGAAAGAGGGCTTTTACAGCCCTCACCTTATCTCCATTGCAATTACTCTACAGCACCGCCGGTCATGACCTGAATCACGCCATAATCTTTGCTGTTGTAGATGGATTTTTCAATGCCACCGAAGAACGCGATACCGTTCCCCTGTACATTGCCGTAATCATCCTCATCTTTTATGAAGCGAGCTTCGCGGGCTACAGCGAAGCATGCCGCCTGTTGCCCAAGAAGCAGGTTATGAACAACATTTGCAGAAGACGCACCGGTTTTCGTATTCATGACACGTTCATATTCATACAGAACGACGCCGTCATATTCGCCGAGCGCTCCGGTGAAAATCGGGTTTTTGCTGCCGCGGATTGCCGCGTTCTGCTGTGCCGCCTGCCATACCGGATCTGCTTTCAAGTCACGCGCTGCCCATGTGCCGACAAGCATGATGTATTTCTCTTGTCCGTCAATCTTGAGCGGTTTCACTGTCGGTTCATGCATTTTAGCCTTGCGTTTTGCGCGGCCGATTACCGCACAGGTCAGCTTGTCATTAGCCGTTAAAGAAACCTCTGTTCCTGCCGTAGACGCAATAAGACGTTCACCGGTTGTCGGATTGGCGGTCAGTGCGGAAATCAGCTTGTTATCTTTCCAGTCAGACAGCCACTGCACCAACACCCCCTTGATAAGAGGCAAATTTTCATACGGAGATTTCTGGTCATCCGCCTCAAAGCGCGTAACTGCGTTTCTGACCAAAGTAGTCTTTACGCTGAAATCATACATCTGCATTTCTTCTTCATTGCCTTTAAGCGTGTTGTTACCAGAAACACCGTTCCCTTTAAGATTCATTGCCAGTCCAAAGTTTACTTCATCGCCTTTAGCCTGTTTTAGATCTTTATTCGTATGAACAACATTACTCCCGTTAGTAGACGTAAACTTATCAAAATAAGAAGCTTTTAAACCTTCTCTCCATACCTTTTTCGTCCAGAGCTTAGGAACTAATTTTTCAGGAATTTTAAATTCATGTGCCATATTTCATTCTCCTTTTTGTAAAATAATTAATCACCGCAGAGGTCATCAATCTGCTTTCTGATTTCCGTCGGAAGCTCACTTTCACGACCCTCTTCTACATACTTGAGGATTTCTTCCTCAGACAGTTTCGTGCCGGTCGGAGCACCGCCGTTTAACGCGCTTGCTTTTGGCAATGTTTTAGCCGTTTCAAGCGGATTTTGCACAGGTGCGGCCATCGCCGATTTTACTTTTTCAGCAAAATCACGAATAACTTTGAAGTCTGCATCCGTACCTACCCCCTGATCAATACGTGAAAATGCCGCATCAATCGGGGCAGCGTCTTTTCGCGTCATGCCGTCCAGCATTTCGGTGCCTTTCTGCCACAGCTCACCGATATTCGGAATAGCCTTAAGCTCGCCAATAAACGCTACATTTTTCTGATAGGTTTCCTGCCGCTCTTCCTGCTGGCGTGTCATCTGATATTCAATCCGTGCCTGTTCATGAAGAAGTTCCTGATATTTCTGGGCGTCAGTGAACATTAAATCAGACGCGTCATCAATCTTGAGCCGACGTGCGGCTTCCTGCTGCGCATAACTGCGAATTTGATTCAAATCTTCCGGAGATAATACCGGTTTCCGCGACATGCTCATCTGCGAACGCAAAGTATTAGCCGCTTCTTCGGCCGCTTTTCTGCGAGCCCTTTCTTCCGCTAACGCTTTCTTTAAATCGCCGCCTGCCGGATTGTCTTCCGGTTCCTTTGCCGGTTCAATTTTCGTTTTAGGTTCCGATTCAGAATCAGGGTCAGTTTTCGGCTGTCCGTCTGCAGAATTATCTTCCGGTTTCTTTGGATCATTACCTGCTGGTGTTGCCGGTTTCTGCTTATCAAGACCTGCTTCTTTCAATTCCTCTGCGTCAAAGCCTAAATCTTCTGCATTGAGCATTGCTTCATTTTCCATGATTATCTCCTTCTGCCGGTTTAACGACGTCGGCGGTCGAATGATTTTTGTAGTAGTTTACCGTCTCTTTTCGGACGAAAGAAAAAAGCCTTTTAACGTCGTTGCTTAGGACGATATATCAAGGCATTACTGCCCTAATAGCTGTGGTTGTTGTATCGGAATTTGCGGTTGCATCGGCGGAGCGATTGCACGCCCTTTCAGTGCTAATCTTTCCTGCATAATCTGCTGCGGCGAAATATTTACGCCGATAGACTGCAGCGCCGTTGACAGTGCTTCCGCCGGTAAATCCTCAATACTTGCGTTGACTTTAAAGTCCGGCATTTTCGGCTGTTCGGAAGCCTGCTGCATACGCTTCTTGACGGTTTCCTTTTCCGGGAAATCCATGAAATCAAGAATGATATCCATTGGTATATCGACGCCCGCTTTCTTCGCCTCAAGCAACTGATACAAATTCGCCCGTCGTGCGGTAGCGCTTGCCTGTGATGTTGTGATCACAATGTCGAAATCGAAAGCGGACAAATCATACAGTACCTTAGTTACCGGGTCGCCGTTTTCATCTGTTACCGGCATACCGTTCTGATCTACCGCCTGCTGTTCTTGCATTGCTTGTCCCAGTCCTGGCTGTATCTGCACAAACTCTTTTTTACCGTCTTCGCCGAGAATGCGCATAACTTTATCTTTGTTGTAAAACTGCGGAATCAATCCCGGCGCGTAGGTGTCTCCCCACAAGAGTTTTACAATCTGCAGTTCCGCCTCTTTCGCTTTGTCGAATATTTCCGCCGTCTGCACAGTAGTAACCGATTGCCGAAGGTCAATCGCCTTCCCGCTCATTGCTCCGATGCTGCCTGACAGGCTCTCCGGAGTAATGCCTGAAATCGTGTAGAAATCACTGCTTGAGCGGTTTTCAAGCTCTATATTATTGACAGACTGCGCCGATGGAAGCCCGTCAGTAAATGTCACGCCCGGCTTCAAGAAAATATTAGCGCCCGGCGTTGTAGAAAGATTCCGAATTTCCCGTTTCTCTTTTTCATCAAACTGCGGCCCAGTCCAAAAGCGAACACCGAGCGACTGCTGATTGACGATATGCATGCGCTGACTGCGGTTCTTGTTGAGTTCGCGCTGTGCGTCTTTTAGATCCCGCACAATGCCCGCCGGTTCCAATCCGTCATCTAAGTCCTCGCCGTAACCGGATAAGTAGCAATACTGCCGCACAAGTGGGAATTGATTGTGTTTGTATGGACTTTCGCCTTCTTCAAGTAACACTTCCCCGCAGAATGTCGCGTATCTGATTTTTGTAACCGGAATTTCTTCCGGTTCCGCTCCGGACATTAAAAAAGCCGAATATAAATCCGGCTGCGATTCATCGACGATCATTCCATCCGCAGAGAAAATTTTCTTCCGCGTGTACTCTTTGTACCAATATTGAACGACCCTTAATTTCTTTAAATCCCGCGAATACCAGAGCGGCTCCGTATCGACCGTTTCCAATTCGCTGTCGTCGTATTTATGCGCGAGCATGGCAATTTCATCTGCTTTGTCCGCATATATTTGCTTCAATTTATCCGGACTTTCCCAGCTGTACCGCCCGCAGTAGAAAGCGTCTGACAAATCATCTTCTTTGCATTCCGAATCAACGAATACATCAAAAGGGCTGACGTTTTTGATCTGTATCCGACCATCCATTCGGGCGTAATCAAATTCATAACTGACCCAGTAGTTTCCGACACCACAAATGATAGTGTCTTTGAATGCCTTTTTCTTAACGCTCTGATAATTCGTCCTGTCGAAAGTGTACTTCGTGATACCTTTGGCTACTCGTGCTACGCGATCATCTTCTTCTGACCGCGGCAGGAAATCAGGTTCCGTCTCATTCTGCGCCGCATAGCCTGAAAGCAAATTAATAACAGGGCGTATCCGATTAATTGTAATAACCGGACGGGATTTCTGTTTCATTACTTTCAAATCCGCGTCTGTCCACTGTTTACCGCGCATAAAATCATAATCTTCTTTTGCAATTTTGCGCCATTCACTGGTTAGCTGCAGTGCCTTTTTTACGTTATTCCGCGCTTCGGACAAATCAAAACTCATTCGACAAGTTCTCCTTTAAACATCATTCCATACATTTGTTCAAGCTGCCACTGCGGCATCTGCGCTGCGAACGCCGCCAGTTCTTCATCAGATTTTTTTGCCGGAATTAAAATTCCCTTCTCTACGCGTTCACCATACTCCGACTTGAGCACTCTATAAGCGTAATCTCTTAATGCTCTGTCACTCATTACACGCCCCATGCCGTCATTTCATCTCCTTCCGTATCTTCATATCTGTATCCATCATTGAATGGCTTTTCTACTTTTACCGGCTGAATCGGACGACTCATCAAGAAATATCTAACGCTGTCGTAACTATGGTCTTCTTGCTGTGTATCCACGTCCTCGACTTTGTGTTTATCGTATGTCAATGCCGGCAGCGTCCGTATCAAGTGATAACACGTTTTGAATATCTTGAGCTTTCGTTCTTTCAGCCGTAAGTGCACCTGCATTTTCCCGGCCAATCTGTCATTATCCGCCGGATACCACGGCACGCCTTCCGCCGCGAAAACTTCTGCAATCGACGGCCCGTCATGTCCAGTTTTCTGCCAAATGGCAGGGTCCGCAATACCGAACTCGCTGCCCAAATGCTTAATCTTCTGCGCTACTTCCCGCGCCGTCTCTTGCGTGCCCGTATTGACTGTCCCCGGCTTACAGCCATACCATTCGTTAATTACATAGACAACGCCGTCATAATCTACTGCATATTCATAAATCGCATACGGCTTGCTGTATCCCCAGTCCATAGACCGTACACGCTGCCAGCTTTTCGGAACTTCAAACGGTTCAACAACGTGTATATCCGTTCTGAACTCTTCAAAAACCTGTCCTTCAAATATATTCCAGTCGCCCTCGCGGTACGCTTTTCGGAGCTTATCCGGCAGTGTGTCAAGTGCGTCACTGTATCCCGCCGGTAAGTACGGATTGTCATCTATCCGCGCTTGCACGAAAGCGATTTTATTTGCAAAATCCTGCATTTCCGGCGGAATATTTCTGTCAATAAATAGGTTTCTGACCCACATATGACCCTTACCGCCCGGATTTGTTCCTGCAATCAGCTTAGGATCCTCAACGCCGACCCACCGTAGCCGCATGCGCAAGAAATCAAAAACAGTCTGCTCATTCAGCGTCAGCTCATCAATCGCAATCGCCGCAAACTCTGATGATAAATACTTAGACGGATTATCCAAATTCCTGAAACATATCACACCGCTGCCGAACGCCGGATTTAATGTAAATTCATGCGTCGCTTCTTTGTAGCTGCCGAGCCAGTCTGGGAACTCCATTTTTATCTTTGACAACTGTCTATCCCGCAGTGCCGGGTAGTCTTCACAAAACAACCCAACGCGAATACCTTTTAATTTCAAATGCTTGTACCAACAAATCAGGAGATAGACTAATTCCCATCGTAAAATGTACGATTTCCCGCCACCTGCTGCACCGCCATAAAGAATGTACGTATTATCTTTAACTGTACGCATAAATTCCCGTTGTTTTACCGTTGGATGAATAATATCATTAACAAGATTAATCGTCTGTGCTGATGTCATCATCTACCACCAGATTAATTCCGATATTGCCGGATAATTCTTTCTCTTGTTTGTCGCGCCATTCCGGTTTCCGGTTCGTCAGCCAGAATACAATAGCTTTTACGTCCGGCGGTACATGCCGAGTTACTCGCTTAGTTACTTTCATTACAGCTTTATTTTTTGCATTTTTATCCGCAATCAGCTCCGATGTCGTCTCTATATAGTCATATCCTTTGGCTCTTTTTAATAATGCGTTCTCAACTTCAATGTCAACAACTTCTTTCCCGCGCGATAAAGCCTCGGAAAATTCGGGGTACTTCTTAATCCATGTATACAATGTATCTTGATTAATGCCAATATTATGAGCAATCTGCTCATTACTTAAACCATCTCGTGCCCATGCCTGCAGGCGCAGGAGATTGTCCGGAAGAAGCCATTTTGCATATTTACCCTTTGCGCCCACAGCAATCACCACCTTTTAGATAAACAAACAAAAAGCACGCACTTTGGTAGAGTACGTGCTTTTCAAATTGAGGAGGAAAGTATCTCTCGACATTTTCACACTATCATAATACCACTTTTAAATGTCTCATAATGTCTCATGTTTCATTTTTTGCGAAATTTCTTTTATCGCTTCATCTTTCAATCGATAACAATGACTTCTCACATAATGATGTTCCAGTGCAATTTTCTCCCAAAGAACATTCATGAAATACCGGTCAATCATGATTGATTTCTGCTCCGGATCGGACAAAAGCGCTAATAGCTTAAATCCTTTCGTGATCATATCACCGTATCGATTTAGCTCTTTTATCCGCAGTTCTTCTGTCTGCGCCATCTTCTGTCCAAAAGCAATTATGATATCGGACAAGTCGGAAGTCACTCCGCCGTTCACAGGCTCTTTGTCGTACCTACAGCCTTTTAAAGAAAACAAATCCATTTCGTATTGCTGGCGGTATTGATTGAGCGAATCGATATGCTTTCTGCAGCGTCGAATCTCTTCAAAAAACGCTTCAACCTCGCCACGTACTCGTTTAGATTCACAATTTAAATTCATTTTCGTTTTTTCATACGTCGGATCCGGATTATGAAAAACACTCGGTCGCATTCCGTTATTCATCATCTCTCACCATCCCGATATTACAATCTTTATACTTTCGTGAAATTTTTCCGGCAAGCTCTATCTTCCAGTAAACTTGCATTTCACTAATCTGTTCATTAGTAGTTGTTAACAAATCTAATTTATTAACCTTACATTTTAGCAGTGACCTTGTAACCCTTATAGGCGACCCACTATAAACAATGTGGTTTTCCTGTATAATCACCAGCGGTATTAGCATCGACGGCTCAAGCGGGCCAAATTTAAATTTCTTCATAGAAACAGGATGCACAATTACCCGCAATAATTTATATAATTTCATCATCTTTTCCTTTCCCTGCCGTTATACACAAAGAACAAATCAACAACCCGACACATGCACCAAAAATCATACCTAACACGAATATCATAATCCGGAACCTCCCTCTTTAATTACTTACGCTTTTTTGAAAATCCCATGCATTTTTCATTACCCGGTAAATCTGCTGGGCACTAAACTGCCGAAACATATCATTC
>OFRY01000112.1_pt1 | contig 61673 bp, 48 predicted proteins | sample 1543171 | NCBI WGS metagenome assembly OFRY01 (sample SAMN04209240, study PRJEB22552) | human gut metagenome | biome: gut; material: feces | host: Homo sapiens | place: USA: Oklahoma | reverse complement strand
TTTGGGTCGCGGCATGCCGCGACCGTACAACATTACAGCGGTGTGCCCAGCCAAGTTTTCCCGGAGCAAGGGATTGATCAGTCTTTCTTCTATTTTCCAAATGAATCGCGTGCCATTGGTAGAGATGAGCGAATTCTTTTGAGAAGTTGTTGCAATATTGTGAAGATTAGCTGTTTTATTTACATTGTAACGATTATCTTTGTAATCGTCTTAGATAGAATGCAGAAAGGGAGATGCCAAGGGGTACTCCCTCTTTTTGTAGTAGCCCCTTTATAGGGGATTCTCCTTTTCTTTTGTGGTGATTCTTACAAAGCTACTTTAGGGGCTTTCATTATAGGGTATTGCCTGTTTTCTTCTATGACTTGTTATCTCCTGATCTCTATGGTATGTCTAACGACCACCCATCTCCTAATGCTATGAATCCAAGTGATCTCAGTATAGATTCCTTAGTTACTGCTCTTCCACCCATTACATTGGAGGAAATGAAGTCGATACGGTTGATGAACCGTACCGACCAAAAGTACTTGGCAAATGTGGAAACCTTGAAAAAATTGCTTCGTGCGGTTCAAGGATTGTATTATGCTCAAGAAGTAGACGGATTACGCATTAGTCCCTATGCTACAACCTATTGGGACGATGCTTCACGCGGTATGTATTATTCGCATCAAACAGGGCATGTGCCGCGTACCAAGGTGCGTGTACGTACCTATTTAAGTTCGCACCAGACCTTCCTCGAAGTGAAAAATAAGGATAACCATGGTAAGACTTTTAAGATTCGGGTGTCGGTCCCTTCGTTGGATGCTGTGATTGAACAAGGCGCAGGGGGTGACTTTCTGCAAGAAGTGACGGGACTGCGTTTGGACAGTTTGGTGCCCACTCTCTCGAACCGTTTCAGTCGGATTACCCTGGTAAACTATGAAAAGACCGAGCGATTGACGATCGATTTTAATATCCACTTTTACAATCATGCGACGCAAGCACAGCAACTCATGGATAACATTGTGGTTATTGAGTTGAAACGCGACGGTCGTGTGCCTTCTCCCATCTTGCCCATCCTGCGCGAGTTGCGTATTAAGCCGGCAGGCTTCAGCAAGTATTGCATTGGTGCGACGGTGACCAATCCCCACCTGCGCATCAACCGTTTCAAAAAGCGACTGATACGCATCCGCAAGGTGGCTGAGTCCCGTTAAGCCTTTTATTGAATAGCTTCTTTCCCTTTCTTTTATAAACCCGTAAGTATGTTCTCTTATTTATCTTATTTCTTTTCAGCTCATAATTTTGAATTTACCCCCTTTATTGTTAGTCTTTTCGGAAACCTGTTACTTAATACGTTTGTAACCTGGTTTGTGGTACACTTCTTCTATTATCCCAAGGGGCGTCGTCGTGACTACTACTTCACGTTTGTCCTATTAAGTGTCAGCATCTTTATGCTCATAGCCCTTTTGCTTCGTGACACCCACGACATGGGCATTGGAGCAGCCTTGGGACTTTTTGCCATCTTCGGTATCATCCGTTACCGTACGGAGAGTGTGCCCATCCGTGAGATGACTTACCTTTTCTTCCTTGTTGCACTCAGTGTGCTCAACGGGAAGTGTGACAGTATCAACTTCTTGGAACAGTTGGCAGTGAATGCCATCTTCATTCTGTGCGTATGGTTCTGCGAACGCTTCCTCGCCACGAAGGATGAAGGTTGTAAGTATGTACGCTACGATAACATAGACCTGATTCAACCCGAGCGTTATGAAGAGCTGAAGGAAGACTTGGAGAAGCGTTTGGGATTGAAGATCAATCGCGTGGAAGTCGGAGCGGTTGATTTCCTGACGGATATGACCATGCTTCGCGTCTTTTATTACGATCCAGAAAAGCGTATCAAGTCCATTGACCGTATGTTTAAGATTCCTACAGAGTAAATATTATAAGTAGCTACTGCAAATTATTTTATATCATTCAGTCCAATATACATCATCTTCTCATGAAATCACCTCTCCTTTTCTGCTGCTTAGCTTGCGCTGCGGTCACTCCAGCCTTGGCTGATTCAGGTGACGATTTCGGTTTGTGGACCGAAGCCACGGTACAGAAAGCATTTTCTAAGTCCTTCTCCATTGACGGTGGATTGGAATTCCGACTCGACGACAAGTTCAGTCAGCCTTCGCGTTGGGCGGTTTCGGCCGGTGCATCCTATAAGCCCTTGAAATATCTTTCTTTGGGTGCCAGTTACGTCTTTATCCACGACTATAAGTCGGAAGAAGTGAAGGCAAAATACGAGACCGACGAGACGGGATCACCCGAATTAGACGATGCAGGTCGTCCCATCTTGGATGGATACAATGTCGAACAGGGTTATTGGCGCAATCGTCACCGGGCTTTGTTGGAAGTAACGGGTAAGGTCGAAGCCGGCCGTTTCACCTTCTCGTTGCGCGAACGTTACCAGTACACCCGTTATGTGGGCGAAACGATTCAGCAACATAAGTTCCGTAACCCCATTCCCGAAGTCTTGTTGCCTAGTTTTACAGGCAGTAAGTATGAATATGCCGGTACTACCTTTAGTGATCACAGTGTGGATCCCGATGTCAAGGAAAGCAAGGACAAGCATTATCTGCGTTCGCGTCTGCAAGTAGAGTATAATATCAACCATTGCCACTGGACCCCCTATGTATCCTATGAACTGGTGAATGATTTGCAGGATAAATTCGACTTAGAGAAGGGACGTTTGAAGGTCGGTGCTGAATGGAAGATCACCAAGAAGCACCGTTTGGATGTCGCTTATCTGTGGGATAAAGATGCAGATGACGAATCGAACAGTAATCATCATGTCATCTCATTGGGATATAAATTTAAATTTTGACGGCAAAAGCTGAAAAAGTTTGGCATTTTGTTCGTTTATCCCAAAATGTAGCTTTATCTTTGCGCAGTACTTTTAGACTATACTGCCTATGAAATCGTTATTATTTACACTGATGTTAGCCATGGGAGCTACAGCTGCCCAGGCACAGGATTACAAGTATGTCACTCTTCAGCAAGCCAATGGCGTAGAGAAGAGTTTGGCTATTGATGGTTTGGTTTTCACGTTTAGCGAAGGCAAGCTCGTAGCCAAGAACACGGCAGAAACGGCTACGTTTGATTTGAGTGCGCTCAGCAAGTTCTTCTTTGCAGAGAAATCTACGACTGCTATTGAAAGCGTGTCAAAAGATGCTCCTCAAATTGATGTAGCGATTCGTGATGGTAAATTGCAGCTCACCGCTCCTGAGGGTAGCCAAGTTCGCGTATACAGTATGGACGGCCGACAGGTTCCCGCTACGCAACAGCTGACCAAGGGTGCTTACATTGTTAGCGTAAACGGCAAGAGCTTCAAGGTACTTGCACAGTAAGCTGTAGCATCCATGTAGTTATATAAATATTTTGAATGAAACAGATTCGTCTAATCATCGCGGCCCTGAGTTTGTCGCTGCCTCAAGTGGCAACGGCGCAAACCATGAAGGTTTATCAAGGTCAGGTGATTACCGCTATACCCGCCGCCACGGCAGCCGATGTGGTTTTTGCCGAGGGCGGCGGCTCTTTTTCGGTCATGGGAACCACCTATCCTGTGACGAAAGTAGACCGCATTACTTTTGACCATACCACCGTTGCGCCTCGCACCGTTCGAGTGGCTTACGATGATGCACAGACTTGGGTCACCGTGTCGGCTGACATCGCACCCTATCTGACCGTTCGCGCACAAGGCGGACATGTCAGCGTCGTGGCAAATCCCGAACTCCAGCAAGAGGTAACCTATGAACTGGCTGGTGAGGCAAGTCAGGGTTCCTTCTATATGGATGGGGAATACAAGGCTACGCTTCTCTTGAGCGATCTGACCCTTACCAATCCCGACAGTGCCGCTATTAACATCGCTAACGGAAAGCGTATCAAGGTAAAAATTCCAGCACAGACCGTCACTACCCTGACCGATGGTGTAGCAGGCACCCAGGATGCCTGCTTCTTTATCAACGGTCATGCGGAATTTGAAGGGGGCGGTTCGCTCCAGTTGGTTGGAAACACGAAGCATGCCTATGCTTCGGATGAATATACCCAGTTTAAGTCCGATTTCGGAACCTTCCGAGTGACCAAGGCGGTTTCAGACGCGATGCACATAGAGCAATACCTGCAGTTGGAGGGCGGAACCTTCTATCTTTCTGGTCAGCAAGGTGATGGCATCGACGTGGGTATTACCAAGGATCCTACCGACGAATGGAATGGACAGGCCTTTATCCGTGGTGGAAAGATTGTAGTAGATGTAGCCGCCGATGATGTCAAGGGCTTGAAGACCGACAGTGCCTTGACCTTTACGGGAGGAACCATCGAAGCAACCGTTTCGGGTCTCGGTACCAAGGGCATCAGTGTCGGCACCGACTTGCTCATCCAACAGGCTCCCGATACGCCCGTTCTGATAAAAATGAACGTAACGGGAACGACTTACAAGCCCCAGGACCCCGTGCTTGAGTCGAAGTGTCGCGGCATGAAAATCAAGCGTGACTTCACCTTCGACGGCGGCACCATCGACATGACTGTTACGGGTGTCAAGGCCAAAGGCATTTCGTGTGACGGACAGTTTATCTATGTCAGCGGTCAGACGAATGTGATGCCTTCTTAAGTACGACTTTCTCTCTAAAAACCATTCAGCCCTGTAAGGACCATACCTTCTTTCCTAAACAAGGAGAGGGTGTGGTTCTTACAGGGCTGAATCGTTTTTGAACCCCATGGAGAGAGGAAGGAGTGAATCGAGCTCACACTCTTTTGCCGTGAGGTGGTTTACCCTCACTTAATCAGTCTGCTGACCGCTTCGTCTTCTCCTACAATCCACATGGCATCTCCGCGTTCGATGGTGCGGTCTGCTGTGGCAGGAATAATATTGCCCGAAGCGTCCTCGAAGCCTACTACCATGCAATGGTACTGGGAGCGGATGCCGCTGTCGCGCAGGCGTTGACCGATAAAGCGATTGCCTTCGCGAATGATGACGCGGCGCAACTGAAGCGTACTTGTAGCCAAAGGAAGTTGGTGGTGTTCCTGGTTCATGCGTTGGGCGAAAGTTTGCAGGCTCTCATCGTCGCCAATCGCTTCGATGCGGTCACCCGGGAAAATCATGGCCTCGCCACCCGGTACGTTCAATCGGTGCGCCCCGCGTACAATGGCCGCAATCATAACCCCATCGCGGTGACTAAAGTCCAATTCGTAGAGGCGTTTGCCCGCCCAGGCCGAGTGTTCCGGTACTTCGAGTTCCGCCAAGTGGATGTTGCGGTTGTTGAGTCGGCCCGCATAGCCGGGTTCGCCACTTTTCGCCCGTACCTCACGCGAGCGGAGGTTCTGGATGAATGTACGTTCCAGTTTGATGCTGACCCACTTCACTCCACGCAGGGCAATAAAGAGTCCGACGAGCAATACCGAAGTGCCGACGTGCCAGGGCCACCAGAACGGAGAGAGAAAGTTGATGACATAGTAGACCGCAGCCGCAGCCAGTGCATAGCGCAGTCCGAAGGTCAGCCAAAGACCCATGCGGTCCAGGCGGCTACGACGGCTCAGCAGTTTCCATTCTTCCGAATGATTTTTGCGCATCACGATGGCACGCAGGAAGGGAGAAGCCGTGGCAAGTGTCAGCAGTCCACAGGTAATGTTGCCCGGCCAGTGACCGAAAGCCCCGCGACACAGTGGCAACAAGGCTGCAAACGAAATCAGTATAACCGCTACGCTCAGGGTGAAGTAGGCTCCCACCTGACTAATGAGTGCGGTGAGCAGGCTGCGCCACGGGTTCTTACGGAGCGGAGTGGCGGTCTGACGCTGGTGTTGGCGGTTCTCGAAATGCGCCAGCATGTTGTCAGGCACGATGCGTTCAACCCAGCCCGCTACGGGGTGAGCCGCGCGAATCATGTAGGGGGTGAAGAAGGTCGTAATGATGCTCACTGCCACGACAACGGGATAGAGAAAGTCGTCGGTCACGTGGAGCGAAATGCCGAGTGAGGCAATGATAAAGGCAAACTCACCAATCTGAGCCATGGAGAAACCGCTCTGGATGGCCGTGCGCAGCGGTTGTCCTGAGATGAGAAAGCTGGAGGTGCCAAACACGGCTTGTCCCAACATAATCGCCAGACAGAGTACGAGAATCGGCAGACCGTATTCCACCAGTACGGCGGGGTCGACCAACATACCTACGGAGACAAAGAAGATGGCACCAAAGAGGTCCTTGACGGGCGACACGACCCGCTCAATGCTCTCGGCTTCGACCGTTTCGGCGAGGATACTGCCCATCATAAAGGCTCCGAAGGCCGAATTGTAGCCTGCCTTGTTGGCCATGACTACGAGAAGGAAGCAGAGTCCGATGCTGACCACGAGCAGCGTCTCCTTGTTCATCCACTTGTGCGCCTTGCGCAGAAAGATCGGCACCATGTAGATACCCACGACAAACCAGAGGATGAGGAAGAAACCGAGCTTGAACAGGCTGCCGACCAGCTCCATGCCTTCAAACTGACGCGACACCGCCAAGGCACTCAGCACGACCATGAGCAAAATGCCGAGTATGTCCTCCAGGATTAGTACGCTCAACACTTCGCCGGCAAACTTCTTTTGCCGCAGCCCAAGGTCGTCGAAGGCTTTGTAGATAATCGTCGTACTCGACATGGCAAGCATACCGCCCAGGAAGAGGCTGTTCATGGTACCCCAGTGGAAGAAATGTCCTACCGCGCTGCCCACACTCATCATGCAGAACATGATGCTACAGGCGGCGATGATGGGGCCGACCCCCATTTTGACAATCTTCTTAAAGGAGAATTCGAGTCCGAGGGTGAACATCAGGAAGATGACGCCAATGTCAGCCCACGTATGGATGCTTTCCATGTTGCTGACCGAAGGCGTATAGGGCATGTGTGGACCGGCAATGAAGCCTGCCACAATGTACCCCAATACTAAGGGTTGTTTGAGGCGTTTGAATAGGAGGGTGACAATGCCCGCACTGATGAGGATGAGGGCGAGGTCGGTGATGAAACTTTCCATAGAAGGGGGTTGCGCTCTTGTGAGGGGAGGTTATGTGATAAGAGGTTATGCGATGAGAGATTATGCGATAAGAGGTTGTGCGACGAGAGGTTATGTTTTTGCGGTGGGGTGAAATAACGAAATATCGAAATATCGCTATAACGGCATTCCGATATAACGATATTTCGATATAACGATCTTTCGACGAATCTTTAGCCTCGGTTAGCAGTCAGTTCTACAATCTTGACTACCAAGTCAGACGCTTTGCGAAGCGAAGGAATGGGGAGGAACTCGTGCGGTCCGTGGAAGTTGAGTCCGCCCGCAAAGATGTTGGGGCAAGGGAGTCCCATGAACGAGAGTTGCGCACCGTCTGTACCGCCACGGATGGCGCGTACCTTCGGGGTAATCTCGCAGGCCTTCATTGCGTCGAGTACAATGTCGATCACGTGGGGCACCGGTTCAATCATTTCGCGCATGTTGTAATACTGGTCGTGAAGTTCAGCCTTCACGATGCCTTCGCCGTAGCGTTCGTTGGCCCATTCCACCGCCTTCTCAATAAAGCGTTTGCGGCGTTCGAAGCGCGCGCGGTCGTGGTCGCGGATGATGTAGGTCAACGAGGCACGTTCTACATTGCCCTCGATGCCCAGCAGGTGGAAGAATCCCTCGTACGAAGTCGTCTGTTCAGGCGTTTCGTGCGTCGGCATTTGGGCAGCAAATTCAGCAGCTACGCGTGCTGCATTGATCATCTTGTTTTTAGCATAACCCGGGTGCACGCTTACGCCCTTCACCTCGATGTGGGCACTTGCTGCATTGAAGTTTTCATATTCCAGTTCGCCCAGTTCGCCGCCGTCCATCGTGTAGGCCCATTCGCAACCAAACTTCTTCACGTCAAACTTGTGCGCCCCCAGTCCGATTTCCTCATCGGGGTTGAAGCCCACGCGAATCTTGCCGTGCTTGATTTCGGGATGGGCGATGAGGTACTCCATGGCACTCACGATTTCGGCAATACCCGCCTTATCGTCTGCACCGAGCAGGGTGTGTCCGTTGGTAACGATGAGGTCTTCGCCCACGTGGTCCAGGAGTTCGGGAAACTTCTTCGGTGAAGTCACCAGTCCCGCCGTAGTATCCAATACGATGTCGCCGCCGTCATAGTTTTCCACTATGCGCGGTTGTACATTTTCGCCTGAGCAGTCGGGGCTTGTGTCCATGTGGGCAATAAAGCCGATGGTCGGCACGTCCTTGTCCGTGTTAGCGGGCAGGGTGGCATACACATAGCCGTTATCGTCGAGTTCCACCTCGGTAAGTCCGAGTGTGGTGAGTTCTTCTTTCAGATATTCCGCCAGTTTCCACTGCTTATCCGTGCTGGGGGTCTTGCCTGTATCTTCAGCCGACTGAGTGTCGAAGGCTACATACTTTAAAAATCTTTCTACGATGTCCATTTTGTTTGATTTTAATGGTTTTGCTGCGGGCAAAATTACGGATAAAAAGCGAGTGCCGTGCCAGTTCACCGTCGGTCAGTGAGCCGATTGGCATAAAAAAACCGCCGCACCCGATTGGGTGAGGCGGTTAAGCAGAGTGGTGTGCACTGTCCCTTGCGGGGAGCGTGCTTTATTCTTCGCTATCATTCCAGCTTTCGCTGCTCCAAGAATCGTGGCCGGCAGAGAAGAGGTTGCTGACATCATCCTTATCAGGCTGTTTGTTGGTAACACCAAGAGGACTTGCCGTCAGCACAGCACTTTCTACGTTTAAAGCGAGCGTTTCAACTTGCGGTTGGATATAATTGCGTTTCATTGTCTATGGATAGTTTAGGAGTGAATATACAGTTTCGAGATTACTTAACGAGCACCTTCTTGCCGTTGATAATGTAGAGACCCTTAGCGAGCTTTTCGTTCATCACGCGGCGACCGTCGAGCGTATAAACCACGCGGTTAGCTTCATTTGCCTGCTCTACCGCTTCGATACCCGTAGCGTTGCCTTCGAGGCTGAACTTCTGCGCACCCTGTGCTACATCCTGTTTTACAGCGAGGTAAGCCTTGCCTGCCTTCATCTTAAATGCACCGCCGTTTGCTTCGCCCCAGTAGAAGCCGAGACCCGTCTTAGCGGTGAAGTTATCATAAGCGAGCTTGTAGTAATAGTAGTTGGGCTCAGCGGTGAATTCACCGTCTTTGTCAGCACCCTTAAGGAGGTTGGTGGTGGTATCTTGGGCGTCCGACGTAGAGATAGCGAGCGGATAGGTCTGGATGCCTTCAGCCTTCACGATAACTGGAGTGTTGGCAGGAATCTTTTCACCAGCTTGATATTTGTAGTCAATCGTCATCACGCCATTTTTCACACCTGTTACGATACCGCACTGTACGCCAGCGGGAACCTGAACAGAATTTGCGTTGTAGAACGTGCTGTAACCTTCTTTCGTTGCAACTTCCATCTTGGCGAGCGCATCGTCACCGTCGATGAAGAAAAGTTGGGGTTCTCTTATACCTGGGCGACCATAGTAATCCTTAGCAGTACTATGACCTAATACCATCAACTTTTTATCTCTCAGTGTGTGGAGATTCAAGGCACGAAGTGCATTTTTATCCTCAATTCTGATACCCATGCAATTAAGTTTTCCAGATTCACCGATGCAGACGCTATAATTATTTTTATCGGTGGATTCAAGAACAAATCCGTTTCCATTTGATTCAACCTTACCGAGAATTGTACCCTTTACCCATACATTTTCCTGAGGGTTGACTTTAATAAACTCAGCGGGCGTATAAGGCTTCTCGAAAGAGCCATCGTTTTTGATTGTAGAAAGCGTATAAGTAGCTTCCACTACATCGCTGGTCTTGTCACCCAATACAGCGATATCCTTCAAAGTGAGTGACTTGTCTACGTGAACGGGGTTGCTATAAAGCGTACCATTAGTTGTAGAAGGTGTAGTACCATCTACAGTGTAGTAAATTTTAGCGTCGGGCGTAGCGGTTGTAATCTCTACGTCAATCGGAGCCGTAATCGTTTGGCTCTGTTCGCTCAATACGGGGTTGGCTACGGTAACTTCACCCGGAGTGCCACTTCCTTCCCAGGTAATGGTGATGCTGTTGATGTGCATATTACCTGTGGGAAGCATGCCAATGAATTTATATTTAGGTGAAACTGTACACGTTAGTGTATTAGCGTTAAGCTCTCCAATTTTTTCTCCCCTAGATTTCTTGTTATAGAGTTCTGAAATGGATGTGTATGGAGTATCTTTACCATAAATCTCAAGAGTTGCAATTGTATTGTCCTTGTTCCATTCAATGGATATTTGCTTGACAATATTGCTTCCGTTATATTGTGTAGTGACAATACCAGATGCTTGTCCATCTTTCTTTCTATAGTTGATTTGGAAAAATTGCTTACCTTTTTGTTTGAAGTAGTTCAAAGTATAACTTGCACCACTTTCCCCTTTATCAAATTTGTAATCTTTATAAGAACTGTGTACAGGAAGGAATTCCTGATTAATCAAGTCCTCAACAGTCTTCTGTGCATTCGCACTCAGTCCTCCCATCACACAAGCCAAGATGAGGAGGAACATTTTTGTAAATCGTAAATAACTCATAGTGATATAATAAATTGAATTAATCTCTTTCAAAGAACGTGTCTTTGTCTTTTCGCCTGCAAAATTAGCCCCATTCTGTGAAGAAAGGGTGAACGAACGGTGTATTTCTTTCATTTTCATGGAAGAAAGTCTTCGAAAAGGGGAATTTGGGGAGGGAAAAGTGACGTTTGGAAGGGAAAAGAGAAGAAGGGGGAGCGGTGGAAACTTTGTTTTCTTCTTCGCGTTCCCCTTTCGTGTCGTGCGAAGCATGGAAACGGCGGCAGGCGAAGGGGCTTTTCTGCCTGGGCAGTGCCTCTTTCGCTTTACCCATTGTCATTCTATCAGGAGAAGGACAAATTTTAGTCCTTCTCCTTGTCGTTCTCTATGTAGAAGGACAATTTTTCACCCTGATATTTGTCCTTCTATCAAGAGAAAGACAAATTTTAGTCCTTCCACTTGTCGTTCTCCCTGTAGAAGGACAATTTTAGTGGCTGCGATTTGTCCTTCTCACCACCATCGGACAAATAGAGAGTCTACACGGGGAGGAGCGAGGCTTCTGCGACTCATTGTGCCGGGCCGCCGTGCACGGCAGAGAGTGGGGGTAAGTAGGATTTTATGTATAACTAATTTTCCACACGGCTACTTAACAGCCGTCTTCTTATTGTCATTTAACACGGGAGAGTCTACGTTCCATGGTGAATGCGCTTACCTTTGTGTCACTTCATTTCCAATGTTTCATTTCAAACACCTTATCATACATGATGACTCATCAAGATTTTATGCAGCGTGCCATCGCCCTGGCGGTGGAGAATGTGCGTCAGGGCGGTGGCCCCTTTGGTGCCGTCATTGTACGCAACGGAAAGATATTGGCAGAAGGCGTGAACCGCGTGACGGCAAACCACGACCCGACGGCGCATGCCGAAGTGCAGGCTATCCGCAAGGCGGCGGCTCTGCTTCAAACCTTCGACTTGCAGGGTTGCGACATTTATTCCTCGTGCGAACCCTGCCCCATGTGTCTGGGTGCCATTTATTGGGCACACCTCGACCACCTCTATTTTGCCGCCTCAAAGGACGATGCCGCCGAGGCGGGGTTCGACGATGCCTTTATCTACCGCGAATTGCCCCTCCCCATTCACGAACGCAAGCTCACCACGGAGACCCTTCTCGAAGCCGAAGGCAAGCAGCCTTTTGACGAGTGGATGGCGAATACTGACCGCGTGGAGTATTGAGGCAGAAGCCGCTTCTTTCTTCTGAAAGGGCGGAAACGACAAACGCAACACCGTTCCATTGATTCTCGAAAAACAATGGAACGGTGTTGCGTTTCTTGTTGGGTGTAAAAGCGGAGCTTGCGTGCGGTTAGTACCACTCGCCTTCGTCGTCATCGGTCGAGGTCGAGCCGTCCTCCGATTCGCCGTTTTCCATGCGCTCCAGCTCCTCGGGCGTGTATTCGTCCTCGTAATGCTGTTCGATGGGGAGCATTTGCTCCACAGGCTGGTTGGGTTTCAACTCGATGGGGGCAAAGGTCTTCTCGAAGTATTCCAGGTAGTCGTTGATGCTGAAGAGCGTGCCGACCAATTCGAGATTCTCCTGCGAGATAAGCAGGACGCGTCCTTTCTTCAAGTAAGGCAGGAGTTCCTTTGCGCGGTAACAGCGTTGGGCATAGGCGTGGGCCTCTTCGTAAGAGTGGAAGCCCGCCATGCGCAATTGCGAGAGCCCCTTTTCCTTGACCAGACTCATGTCGAAACCGCTGACTACGAAGGACGTGAAGTTGAAGTGCGCCATTTCGTAGAGCAGGCCGTTGGCATTGACCGAGTCGGTGGGGAACATCAGGACAAAGAGGAAGGGCGTCTGACGCTCGGGCGAGAACTGCCGGCGGTTGGCGGCATCGGTTGCGGCAGAGTCGGCGGCGGCAGAACGGCGGTCCCAAAGTGACCCGAGGTCGAAGGTACCCGTGCCCGGTTGGCGTCCGCTCTCCAACCCTTTGACAATCATGCCCGCGAGGGGACTGACGTCACTCTCGGGGAACTGGCTGATGAGGTCGCGCAGTTCCTTGATAAGGTCGGCAGAGGTCGCGGTGCCAAGGCGGCTCAGCGCGTGGATAAGGATGAACTTGGGGCGGTTGAGTCCCTTGGGATATTTCTCCGTCGAACGTTCGAAGTTTTGCTCAACGGTGGCCAAGTCGCGCCGACGGTAAGCCTGGTAGGTGGCCGTGTAGAGCGAATCCTCCAATTGCTTGCCATAGCGGGCATTGTACTCAAAGTCGGGCGCATTGATCAGGCGCGCGAGGTCGTTGTCGGGGAAGCGGGAGGCCAAGAGTTGCTTCATCGCCAAGGCACGGTCAGTCTTGCCCCAACGCGAGTAGAGCAGGAAGAGCTGGTAGTAGGCATCGGCCAACTGTTCGAAGGTGGGGTATTGGTTGACCAATCGCTCCAGGGTTTCGCTTGCCAGCGGGAAATCTTCTAGATCGTCCTTTTCGATAATGCCCGCGTTGTAGAGACCATCCATGATGATGGCATCAGAGGCCGTTTTGGCTTCGGCGGTAAAGGGAATCTGCTTGAGGTAGTATTCGCGGGTATGCGGGTCGTCCGCCACAGAATCGTTAGCAGCAGAGTCGGCAGCCAGTTCCTCAGCTTGGGCGATAGAGTCCTCTGCCGCACGGAGCGAGTCTTCCGCTTCGTAATCATAGCCCGTTTCGTTGTCCATGGCTACGACCGTACGGTTCGAGCGGCGCCAGTTGTCCTCATTCTTGCGCTTACCCCAACGTTTGGCAAACTCCTGTTTGCCCTGCATGACCGCCGTAGGGTTGTAGAAGTACCAGAGGCCTTCCTTGCCCGGTTGCGGACGGTTGGGCGTAGTCGTCGGGGTGTTGTTCGTCCCGTTTTGCGCATTTTCCTCAGCGCGTGCCTGGGCGGCAGAGTCGCGGCGCGCCTTGCGTTCGGCCTCCTCCTTGCGCTTGAGGGCTTCGATGACGCGGTCGATGGCGGCATTGCGGTCAGCCTCACTCATGCGGGCCAGTTCCTGCAAGCTGTCTTGCAGGGCAACGGCAGAGGTGTAGGGTACGAGTTTGTCGAGCACCTTCGAACGGCGGGTGATTTCCTCGTAGTTGTCGTAGTCTTTGCTGATGAGGCCGATTGCCTCGGTGTAACAGGACTGGGCAAGGTCGAACTTGCGGCGGTCCCAATAAATGGAACCGAGGCGGAGGAGCAATACGCCCTTCTCGACACCGCCGCGAGTGCTCTTGGCGCGTCCCGTTTCGTAGGCACTGATGGCCGATGCTGTGTCGGCCGTGTGCAGGTAAATGTTACCCATGGCGTAGTAGACTTGGTCGAGGTAGTCCTTGTTGTTTTCCGACCGCGCCATGTGTTTCAGTCGGTTAATCATCTTCTTGTCCGACCGGCGGTCGGTCGCGAGGACTTCCGTTTGGAGAATGCGGGCGTTAAAAGCGAGTTCGAAGGGCGGACTCTTGCGAATGCACTTTCCCAATGCCTTATAAGCCGCTTGCTGGTTGCCCAGGTGGTGGTTGACCTGACCGAGGAGGAAGTAGAGACGGGCTTGCTGGTAACTGCCACGGGCCTGTCGGGCAGTGCGCTCCAGGTAGGGCAGGGCTTCGGCAAAGCGTTCCTGACGGAGCAGGAGGTCGGCCTGGGTGGCATCGGCGGCACGCTGTACGCGGGTACCCGTTGAGTCACGACGCACCTTGGAGAGGGCTTCTTCGGCATCATAGTACCAGTCGATCTGGGCATAGCAACGCGCTTGCCACTGACGTGCCTCGGCAGCTACTGCGGGTTCGGCAGCATAGAGGCGGGTGATGTAGGAGAAGGTAGAGGCCGCTTCGAGAAATTCGCCTTGCTGAAACTGGGCTTCGCCCATGAGGAGCCAGGCATTTTTGAGGAAGGGATTGAACTCCTTGCGTTGCAGGTATTGTTTCATCTTCTTGCTCTTCCGTTTGCCGGGACTGACTTGAGGGCGGCGTTTGATGGAGTGGAGCGTGATGACCTTCTGGCACTTGGTGATGGCGGTTTCGTATTGAGGCTTGCCCGTAGCGCGTGATTGTTCGTTGGCTACGAGAAAGACGGGGAGCATCTCGGTGTAATTGTCCTTGTGACCCGCCTCTTTGGCTTTTTCTCCTTCCAGGAAGGCCTGGTGTCCGTTGAAAAAAGTGTTGTAACGGGAGGTGAAGGAGTGCCACCAACGCGTCATCCCCGTGTTCTTCTTGGTGGAACACGAGGCGCAAAGCAGGAGGCAGAGGCTGCAGAGGAGTAGGGGGATGCGGGGTATGTGCATGCTGGGAAGGAAGCTGGATTAGGGGGAGGAGGGAGATGGTTGGACGGTTGGCTGTCGAATATGGGTTCGGTCGTTTTCTCGAAAAGCCGAACGATCAATCATTTGAGATAACGACTTTGGGGATATACACCCAACGACCATTCTACCTGACGAGGTTTCGACTTGACGAGCTTTTCCAAGGCTATCAACTGCCTTTTCCCCGTCTTATTGTACGGCAAAGGGCATAAAGCGTGATGCTGACAAGGATAATCGAGGCTCCGCCGGGCACATCGGCCCAATAGGAAAGGAAGAGGCCGCCAACGCAACCAATGTAGGCGAAGAGGGCGGAGAGAAGAACTTGGCGCTGAAAGGTGTGGACGAAGAGGGCGGCGGTCATTTGGGGAACACTGAGCAGGGAGATGACCATGACAATGCCGACTAAGTGAAGGCAACCCACAATGGTCAGCGCGGTGAGGAGGGTCAGGATGCTCTCGATGAGGGTGACGGGGAGTCCCTGGGTGCGGGCAAAGTCGCGGTCGCAGGCGATGCAGATGATGGCTCGTTGGCACAGGACGTAAAAGAGGAGGGTCACCAGGGTGAGACTACCTAAAAGGAGGAGGTCGGTGGTCGAGATGCTCAGTATATTGCCAAAGAGGTAGGAGGGAAGGTCGGTCATGAAGCCAGGGGTGAGGTAGGCGAAGAGGATGCCGAGTGCCATGCCGAAGGTCCATAGCATGGCAATAGCGGCGTCTTCCCGAACAGTTCGTTTGCCGCTCAACCATCGGATGCACAGTCCGGAACCTAAGGCAAACAGGGTGGCTCCCCACAGCGGAGGAAATCCAAAGTAGGCTCCTAAACCGACTCCGCCCAGGGAGGCGTGGGCCATGCCGCCTCCGGCGATGACTAAGCGTCGCGTCACCACGTAGGTGCCTACGATGGCGCAAAGAAGGGAGGCAAGGAGGGCACCTAGTAGGGCGTGCTGAAAGAAGGGGTAGGTGAGGATGGACATAGGGGCGGGGGATGGGGGAGGTTATGTAGTTGTGTGGTTATGGGGTTTGGGTTATAAGGGTTATAGGGTTATAGGGTTATGAGTTAGCATAAGTAAGTTCATAACCCAACAAATGCCCTAATCGAACAAGCCAGTTTCTTCAGCCCCTCATTTCTTGTCGGAATTCACCGACAATCAGGAAAACCTCTTCGCGAATGGGGTCAGGGAGCGTAATGCCGCGTAACTGGAGCGAGCGTACCCAGCCGGCCACTTCCTCTTCGCGCATGGTGTCGAGCACATCCTCGAAGCGTTCAACTTCTTCAGCCGTGTATTCATGGGCCTGACGACCACGGAATACATCGAGTTCCTCGTCGTCGTAATACTCTACTTCCTGACTGACCGCAGCCAGCAGACTTTCTTTTTCACAGATATCGTGCTGTCCGCAGCAATCGTCGGCATGCGCTTTCTGGATGCCAGGCATTTCTTCGATTTCACCTCGTTCGAGTTTGCGGCGCAGGATGCGGTCACGTATCCAACCCGCCAAAAGGGCAACGATGAAAAGACCCAAGAGAGAATAGAGAAGAACTTCCATAACGTATAAGATGGTGAATGGGGTAATTGGAGGGGATGAAATATTTATTTCGCAGACAAGGAGGCAATGTCTTTCCAGTAATCTGGATAACTTTTGCTGACTACTTCGGGGTCGGCAATTTGAATTCCGGGACAGCGGAGAGCGGCTGGTGCAAAGGCGAGGGCCATGCGGTGGTCGTGGTAGGTGGCAATAGGTGTACCGTCGTAGCAGGGCGCATCGGTTGGATAGGAGGAGATGTAAAGTACATCGTCCCCTTCTACGCCTAAGGTGATGCCAAACTTCAAGAGTTCGGTGGCCAACGCAGCGGTGCGGTCGGTCTCCTTGATGCGTAGCGAACGCAGTCCCGTAAAACGGAAGGGGCGGCGCAACAGGGCACAAGTGACGACTAAGGTTTGAGCCAGGTCGGGTTGGTTGATGAGATCCAACACCAGCGGTTCTCCTTCGGGAAGGAGGAGGGAAGGGTTCTTTTGAAGTACGATGCAGCCTCGTTCGGGGCAGAAAGTAGTTTGTACGCCGAGCGGTTCGAAGAAACGACGAACGGCTGCATCTCCTTGTAAACTTTCTTTCAAAAGCCAGGGAAGCTCAATGCGGGCTTCGGCATCAGACGTGAGTGCCACCATTTCGTACCAGTAGGAAGCCGCACTCCAATCGCTCTCGACTGTATAGGTAACGCCCGTTGCATAAGGTTGGGCTGGAACGTAGAGGGTCTGCTCGTTGAGCCATTGAGCTTGAATACCAAAACGAGCCATCAGTTGCAGGGTCATGTCGATGTAGGGACGCGAGATGATGGTGCCTTGCAGGCGGAGTGTCAATCCTTCGCACATGCGGGGAGCTACCATCAGCAGGGCTGAGATGTATTGCGAACTGACATCGGCGGGTAGGTCGAGGGTGCCGCCTTGCAATTGCCGTCCTGTAATACGGAGAGGCGGGAAACCTTCTGTGGCTTCGTACTGGATGTCTGCCCCCAGTCGGCGTAATGCCTCAACGAGTACGCCGATGGGGCGTTCCTTCATGCGCTGTGTACCCGTGAGTGTATGTACTTCTCCTTTGCATCCAGCAAAATAAGCAGTGAGAAAGCGCATGGCGGTGCCTGCTGCTAAAATGTCGACCACCTCGGGGCGTTGTTCCAATGCGTGGCTCATGACGCGGGTGTCGTCGCAAGTAGAACGCCGTTCGACCTGTGCGCCGTTTCCGCTCAGTGCGCCGAGTAACAAGGCGCGGTTGCTGAGGCTTTTGGAGGATGGCAAGTCGATGCTTGCGCGCAGAACCGAAGGAAAATGAGGAGTGAGAATCATAGGGGAGGAGGATATAATCCGTTTTCTTAAACAGGAACGAGGGGAAGAACGGACAGAACAAATAGAGAGGAGAAGCTTTCGCTTCTCTCCCGAAACTAAAAGACCGGACGTGAACGGAATCATCCGTCACGTCCGGAACAATAACTTACGGCTAAGTGAGATTCATTCAAAAATTGAAACCATTCGTTCGCTTCCTTCACGGAGGAAAACGGCGGGCGGTTTTATTTCACATTGCCGACTTTAATCAAGTATTCTGCAATTTGCACCGCGTTGAGCGCAGCACCCTTACGGATCTGGTCGCTGACGAGCCAAAGGGTTAAGCCGTTGGGATTAGCCAAGTCTTTGCGGATACGACCAACATAGACTGCATCTTTACCAGCGAGGAAGAGCGGCATGGGGTATTCCTTCTTCTCGGGGTTGTCCATCAAGACGAGACCTTCGCCCGAAGCAATGGCTTCGCGAGCTGCTTCGACAGATACGGGTTCTTCCGTTTCGAGCCAGATGGCTTCAGAGTGTGAACGGAGTGAAGGAACGCGTACACAAGTAGCAGAAGTCAAGCAGTCGGTGTGCATGATCTTCTTCGTCTCATGATACATCTTCATTTCTTCCTTCGTGTAACCGTTTTCCTGGAAGACATCAATCTGAGGAATGACGTTGAAGGCAAGCTGGTAAGCAAACTTCTCAACCTTGACAGGGTCGCCTGCCAAAGCCTGGCGGTATTGCTCGATGAGTTCGTCCATCGCAGCCTGACCCGCACCGCTGGCAGCCTGGTAAGAAGAAACGTGTACACGCTTGATGTGGCTGAGCTTCTCGATAGCCTGAAGTGCTACGACCATCATGATGGTGGTGCAGTTCGGGTTGGCAATCACACCGCGCGGACGGTTGAGCGCATCAGCTGCATTGCATTCAGGTACCACCAAGGGTACATCGTCGTCCATACGGAAAGCAGAAGAGTTGTCAATCATGACCGCTCCGTACTTTGTAATCGTTTCGAGGTATTCCTTAGACGTACCGGCACCCGCAGAAGTGAACGCGATGTCTACATCCTTGAAGTCATCGTTGTGCTGCAGGAGCTTGACGGTGTATTCTTTACCACGGAACGTGTATTTCGTACCGGCACTTCGGGCTGAACCGAAGAGCAGAAGATTGTCAATGGGAAAGTCGCGCTCGGCGAGGACGCGAAGAAATTCTTGGCCTACGGCACCACTGGCACCAACGATGGCTACATTCATCTTGTCTTGTTTGGGGATTAAGCTCAGTTGTAGGCCTTGCAAAAAGCAAGCCGAATGTGTGAGCCGTGTTCAAAATGTTTTCGTGTAAAGTCTTTTACAGACAGAAAGACAATAAAAGTCGGCGCAAAAGTACGATTATTTTTCCAATTGCAGTGCTTTGGGTGAACTTCCTGCACGATAAATCGCCTTGAGCTGTGTGTCATAGACGAGGGTGGAGAAGGCAGGAATCTTTTCCGTAGCTCGGTTTTGGTATCCCAATTCGTTCGGGATGTAAATGCGGCAACGGTCACCGATGTGCATGTAGAGCAAGGCGGTGGTAAAGCCCTCGATGAGGTTGCTCACAGAGAAACCAATCGGAGTGGAGTAAGAGGGAGAGAACACATAGTCCTCAGACTCGTACAGGCCGCTGTGGTCGAAGATGCGTCCCTTGGGGTACGATTCGGTCGGCATGAGGTAACCGATGTAGTTGACCTTGACTGAGTCGGTATAGAGGGGCGTGACCGAAGTATTTGCACCGCGCTCAACAATCTTTACACAGATGGTGTCGGTCGGGAGACCGCCGGCGAGCTTGGCATAACTACGGTAGAGTCGCCAGTCACAATGTGATTCCCATTGGTCGCCATGTGCTTGCTTTGCTTCCGCTATAGCCTGCTTGGCTTCCTGAACCCGTTCTGCAAAGAACTGTTCGTTGCGATACTGCCAATTGTTGGTAAACTCAGCATTGTTTTCCTCATTGGCATTGTCCTCACAGGAACACAGGGTGACGAGGGGAAGAACCCAAAATAGGAGTTGGAATATACGTTTCATAGAAATGGATCAGCAGGAGTAGAGAACAGTCGGAGGAGAGGATGAGAAGCGAGAAGGCCTGTTGAATTATCGGGATTCCGATAGCGCGACGTATCGATGGTTCGGGATGCCGAACTATCGGCATCTTGAAGTTTCGACAGCGGAGCTTATCGACATTCCGCCAGGCGTTTTATCTCCCTCTCCTCCGGTGTTCCGCAAAGAGTTCTTACTGCAACTTCTTGAGCAAGGAAGTGATGCTTACCTTGTCTTCAATCAAGCTACGGAGTTCGCTGATGGCCACACGGGTTTGTTCCATCGTGTCGCGGTCGCGCAACGTGACGCAGTTGTCCTTAAGCGTATCGTGGTCAATCGTGATGCAGAACGGTGTACCGATAGCATCCTGACGACGGTAGCGCTTACCGATAGAGTCTTTCTCCTCGTACTTGCAGTTGAAGTGGAACTTGAGATCCTTCATAATCTCGTGAGCCTTTTCGGGCAGACCGTCCTTCTTAACCAAAGGCAATACGGCCAACTTCACGGGAGCGAGGGCTGCAGGAAGCTTGAGTACCACGCGAGTTTCACCGTTCTCGAGCTTCTCCTCTTCGTAAGCATGACACATGACACTGAGGAACATACGGTCTACACCGATAGAAGTTTCGATAACGTACGGCGTGTAGCTTTCGTTGGTTTCGGGGTCGAAGTATTCAATCTTGCGGCCCGAGAACTTCGCGTGCTGTGAGAGGTCGAAGTTCGTACGAGAGTGGATACCTTCCACTTCCTTAAAGCCAAAGGGCATCTTAAATTCGATGTCGGTAGCGGCATTGGCGTAGTGAGCCAACTTCTCGTGGTCGTGGTAACGGTAGCATTCAGAACCGAAACCGAGGGCTTCGTGCCAAGCCAGACGCGTTTGCTTCCACTGCTTGAACCAATCCAACTCCGTACCGGGCTTCACGAAGAACTGCATCTCCATCTGTTCGAATTCGCGCATACGGAAGATAAACTGACGTGCTACGATTTCGTTACGGAAAGCCTTACCAATCTGGGCAATACCGAAAGGAATCTTCATGCGGCCCGTCTTCTGCACGTTGAGGTAGTTGACAAAGATACCCTGAGCCGTTTCCGGACGAAGGTAAATCGTTGATGCACCTTCAGCCGTAGAGCCGACTTCCGTCTTAAACATGAGGTTGAACTGACGCACGTCGGTCCAGTTGCGCGTACCCGAGATGGGGCAAACGATTTCCTCGTCGAGGATAATCTGCTTCAATTCCGCCAAGTCCATCTTGTTCATGGCTTCTGCGTAACGCTCGTGGAGTGCATCGCGCTTAGCCTGGTGTTCGAGCACACGGCCATTGGTGGCGCGGAACTGTGCTTCGTCAAAGGCTTCACCAAAACGCTTGCGAGCCTTGGCTACTTCCTTGTCAATCTTTTCTTCGTACTTGGCAATCTGGTCTTCGATGAGTACGTCTGCACGGTAACGCTTCTTGGAGTCGCGGTTGTCAATGAGGGGATCATTGAAGGCATCTACGTGACCGGAAGCCTTCCAAATGGTGGGGTGCATGAAGATGGCAGAGTCAATGCCCACAATGTTTTCGTGAAGGAGCACCATGGACTGCCACCAGTATTGTTTGATATTGTTCTTCAGCTCTACGCCGTTCTGACCGTAATCATAAACGGCACCAAGGCCGTCATAAATATCGCTTGAGGGAAATACAAAACCGTACTCTTTACAGTGAGAGACGATTTTCTTGAATACATCTTCTTGTGCCATGTCTTAATGTGTTTGTTTAATTATTTGGGCGCAAAGTTAGCAATTTCGCGTGAACGCGGTGGAAAAATGCAGGGGATGGGGGCAATGCCTATGCTATTTCCGTCGTCGGCTTACGCTATTTTATGGCTTGTTCTCAAAATAATGGGGTTCCCGTCGAAGGAGGTCTACGATGCCTGCAGGCGGACGCTGGTTGAGTAACTCGTGTTTCATCCAGTCCATGTAGGGAGCTACGTGCTGGAAGAAGCGGTGGTAACCTGCACAGAGGTAGTTGAGTCCCGGTTCTCCGTCAGCCGTTTGGGTAAAGCGATTCTTGGGACATTCGCCGTTGCAGGCAAAGAGGTAGTCACATTCGCGGCATTGACGGGGCAGGCTCGTTTGTTTGGCCTGACCGAAAGCCAACTGGCGGGGACTGTACATCATTTCGATAAGGGTTGCTTCGTGAATGTTGCCTAACTTGTATTGGGGGAAAACAAAGTGGTCGCAGGCATACACGTCACCGTTCCATTCAATCGCTCCTGCATGGCCGCAAGTCTTGGCCAGGGAGCAGAGTCCGGGTTGTGCTCCTACCCAGTTGGCCAGGGTAGAGTCAAAGATTTGAATGTAGTATTCACCCACGTCGTGGCGCACCCATTCGTCGAAGATGGTGATGAGGAAGTTGCCCCATTGTTCGGGTGTCACGCTAAATTCCATCAGACCGCCGTTGCCCGCTTCGTCCACAGCCGCCAGGGTGCGACCGTCGGTGTGTGACTGCATGCGTTCTACAATGGGGGTGAACTGAATGTAGCGGCAACCCATTTCCTTGAAGAAGTGGTAGAAATCGAGTGGATAGTCTCCGTTGAAATCGTTGACGACAGCCAGAGCATTCCACTCCACCCCATGTTTGTTGAGTAACTGGATGCCGTGCATTACTTGGTGAAAGGAGGGGCGTCCGCCTTTGTTACGGCGGTATTCGTCATGAAATTCTTGTGGACCGTCAATTGACACGCCCACCAGCCAGCCTTCCTGTTTGAAGAATTCACACCACTCGTCCGTGAGCAGGGTACCGTTCGTCTGGATGCAGTTATCAATCGTATGACCGCCTGCATATTTCTTTTGTAGCGCCACTGCTTTTTTGTAGAAAGCCAACGGGCGCATGAGGGTTTCGCCGCCGTGCCAGGTAAAAAGCACTTGGGGCATGGTCTGTGCGGCAATGTAGTCGCGGATAAACTTCTCAAGCAGTTCGTCGCTCATGACCTGACTGGGGTCGTCAGCATAGAGGCAGGACTTCTCAAGATAGTAGCAGTACTTGCAGGCCAGGTTACAACGTGAACCAGCGGGCTTGGCAAGCAAGTAGAGGGGAGATGAAAAGGGAGAGATGGTACTCACGACAAGAATGAAATAAAGAAGCAGGAGACAAAGGGGCTTGTCTCCTGCTTCGAGGAATGAATTAGAAGGGGGATGAGATTAAGAGTTTAGGAGGTTATGAATTTAAGAGTTTAAAGTTTATTCGTCAAGCCCATGACTTTAACTTCCAACCTTCAACTCTTCAACTTTTCACTTCTCAACTCTTCAACTTCTCAACTCTTAGAATGCAGCCTTCTTCGTATAAACCTTGCCGGCAGCTTCTACGCGGATTACGTAAACGCCCTTGCCGAAGGTGGGAAGAGAAGCCTGACCGTTAACCGTGCAGCTGCTTACGAGCTTACCGTCAGCTGCGTAAACCTGAGCCTTCGCGTTGGTAGCCTTCACGTTGAATGCACCTGCTACAGCTTCAACTTCGATGCCGTCAGCAGCTTCAACGCCTTCGATAGCAGAAGGACCTGAAGTCTCACCGAGTGAAATCTGGCGACCCGTAACTACAATACCCGTCGTCTGGTCAACGAGGAGCGCAGCAAGCTTGAGGTTCTCACGCTTCAAAGCCGGGTTCTTACGTTCGGGGATAGGCAACTCGATGGTGTGCTTAATCTTCTCACCGGCCTTGATAGCGGGGAGGAGTGAAGTCTCCTTCTGACCGAAAGGATCAGAGATGGCTACCGCCGTGTGGTCGAAGGTAGGCATGTACCAGTAGTTGCCATCTTTGTCGGCTGTACCTTGCTTGGCAATTTCCTGAAGGTCAGCTCCCCACTTGAGCGCACTGAAAATCTTTTCGTCAGAAAGTCCTTGCTTCTTGTAGTAGTTGTATTGACCAGCCAAACCATTCAACTGCTGTACACCCTTGATGCCGTCTTCCGTCAGCACGTAAACCACACCGTAGCTGCCTGCGGGGGCATCAAAGAGGAAGTCGAGCGTTACGTTTGCCTTGATGGTCTTGTGGATAGGCAGGGGCTTGCTGCTTTCCAATACCATGTTGGCTTCGCACGGACCTGCCATGATGGTTTGTGTCATGGGCACGATGTCGGTATAGGCATGACCCGTTAACTCGCGGTTGACCGTACATTCGGGGAAACTTTGTGCATACTGCTTAATGACGGGGGCGTAGTCTGCTACGACGAAGGGATCCTTACGAAGCTGGGCATTGAAATCGTCGTGAACAGCAATGCTGACGAGGTCGCCGTTGGCAGCTTCCTCCGCCTTCTTCAAGCCGGCAAAGCCGAAGGGGCAGAACTGGCACGTGATGCTGGTGAACTCTTCGATGACAGGCGTACGCTTGTATCCGTTCTCCATCGTAATGACAGGGTAGGGAACCACGTTGTCCTTGTTTGCCGTGTATTCGTCAGCCTTGGTATTGACCTTGGTAATCTTGAAGTCACCGAGCTGGCGACCGGGCTTACTGTCAAGCATAGCGGGAAGCTGAATCTGTCCCGGCCAGTAGAATGCCAGGTAATCCTTGCCAAAGGAGTAAGTACCCGTTTTCTTCTGACCGTCTACGGTAAATTCGTAGTCAAACGAAGTCAGCGAGTCCAGACCCATGTTGCGGATAACTACGGAAGCTTGTGCATTGCCGTTGAGGTCACCGCGAACGCTACCTACTTGTAAGGCAGTAGCGTCTGAATTCTTCAAGCCGTTGTCACCTTCCGTGCGGATGGTAATGAAGGCACAATTAACCGTCTGATTGCCCTCTTTGTCTTTCCATTTAGAGCAATCCTGAAGAATACCCAGTTCCCCCTTTTGTGTCAATACCATCATGTTGGCACCCATACCTGCACCCGTGTTGTCGGGGAACATCGGCATGACAAAGCCTGCATCCTTATAGAGGGGGTCTTTGGGGTCAGCCTTACCAGTAGCCACCCAACCAATCAGCAAGCCTGCTTCCTTACCCGTGATGACATAGTCGCAAGGAACTGAAGTGGGCTGGAATGTTACCATGCCCGTTGCGTTGTCTATTACCGGAGTTGCAATTTCAGCTATTTTATCTTCGAAGAGTAACTGGCCTGTATTTAAGTCCATGATGAAGGCGATACCTTCCTGGTAAATGCCCATCCAGGCTGCAAAGTCAATGTGGGTGATGGTGTTGCCCGCGTAACGGCTGAGCATATCTTTGGTAAAAATTTGAGCGTAGCCATAACCTACACAGCCCAGCTGGCTCTTCAACGTTTCCCAGTTCAGGCCGAGACCACCGAGATTACCCAAACGAACTTCCTGACCTGTTACCTGGTAAGAGAGCTCCTTGGGGTCGCGTTCAGAGTGGTCGTAGCGGGCATTGCGCTGAGCGAGGGTTGCCTTGAAGGGAAGTTTCTTCAAGTCAAACTGCTGTAAGCCCGGGGCATTGAGCTTGAGAGAAGGAGCGATTTCCACGTTGCGCTGCAACTTGCTTCCGACCAATTGGGTCTGAGCTTGCGCGCTACCGCCAAGTACTGCGGCAGCTGCGAGAGTGAGTAGAAATTGTTTCATACAGATATTGTTTATGGAGATATGTTTTTGTCAAAGGGGAAAACGATTCGCTAATCGTACATTTTTCTTAAAATTGCGGGCAAAGGTATTTACAATATTCCATGCAACCAATTATAATCTCTTCTTTTTGCCAAGAAATAGGTGGAAAAAGTGAGCGTAGCGTAAGATTTGGCACAACGATAGCTACTGCGTGCAAGCTTGCTGGGGTAATCCGTTGGGAGGCTCGGGGTGGAGCGAAGTTTTTTCCTTTTTCTATCTTTACTTATTGGACGTGATGAAAAAGATTGATACCTTTCGCGCGTTTCCGCAAGTAGTCGTATGAATGATGCTGTATCTTACGGGAGTTCCGCAAGCTGTTATATGAAATATGCTGTGTGTTGCGGAAGTTCCGTTAGTAGTTGCATTTATAATGTACTCTACTGCGGAATTCCCGCAGATGATTATATTTAGGATGCAGTCGCTTGTGGAATATCCGTTATTATCTGAATTAGTGATGTATTTTGCTGCGGAAAGTCCGCAGGTAGTCTCATAAATCATGTAATGTTTTGCGGAAGTTGTATATGGGCATTTTATGTCTGGCGTACTGCTTTCTTGTTTATTTATTCCCTTCCCAATCTCTGTAGCATGGCAAAGAAGATTATCAGCATCGACCTGACGCGTTTGGCGAACGGTACGCACATTGAATTTTTGACGGCTTGTTGTCAGTTTTACAGCTCGGTAGTGTATGAGGACGCACGTTTTCAGATTGCTTACCAACGGTTACAGCAAGCACTTGAAGCCGAGAATCAGGCCTTCCGGCTGTTTGATGTCAACGAAGACCTCCCTGCCATTTATGCAGCCCATCGGAATCGCTATGCCTGCTATCTATGTCTGAAAACCTGTGTTTACAGCCATGCTCATTGCCTCTTCTCACCCCATCGCGAGGTGGCCGGCAACTTGCGTGAAGTGCTCAGGAAGTATCCGTTTATCGTGCGGATGAAGTTAGACGAGATGTCGGGCAGGATGCGTAGCCTGGTGGATGAAATCAAGGGCAGTGCAGTCTTTCTGAACCTGCTTGCAGCTTTGGGGTTGACGGCTGTCTTTGAACAAATGGAGGAGGCCAGCCGCGAAGTATCGGTGAAGCAGCGGGCGCGTGATGAGCTGGACACTCTGCGCGGGCGTGGCAGAATGCGCCAGGCACGCAGGGCTGCCGATGCGGCCTATGCCGACTTGATGTTCCTCCTCCAGTCGCTTGCGGCCTTGGTGGGTGAACCTTATCTTGCTGCGATTCACAGTTGGAATGTGACGGTCGAACGGTATAAGTTGAATGCCAAGCTTCGCAAGGCGCAGGTCGATGCGCGCGAGAACAGGGAGAAGGAGTAGGGGAAGCGGCATGGATTCGGTGGCTAAAGCTGTGTGGTTGCTGAAGAGATTCGGTCGCAGTAATTTCATTCGGTTGGAAATAGATGCTTCTGCTTTGGGACGCGGCATGGATTCGGTCGCAGAAGTTGTACGGTCGCGGCATGCCGCGCTCCATTAGTTTGAGCTGTTTCATTCGGCTGGAAATAGATACTTCTGCTTTGGGTCGCGGCATGCCGCGACCGTACAACTTCCTGCTACCGTACTTTCTCCTGCTTGAGCTTTTCTCAAAATCTTTTTTACGCAAACAGCCCAACCAGTTAATCACCGGTTGGGCTGTTTCCTTATATAAAAATGTCTTTGTGTCAGTTGTGGGTTACTTAAGCACCACCTTACCGCTCTTCACCTTCTGACCGCCTTCGGCTACGCTGTACACGTAAACACCTTGCTGCAAGTCGTTGAGGCTGATGGTAGCCTGTGCCTGGCTGGTAGCTACGCTCTTAACGAGCTTGCCATCGAGGCTGTATACCTGAACGGTGCGAGAAGCCGCATTGGCGAATTGGCAGTTGAGCGCGTTGCCCGTGAAGCGAACTTGTGCCTGGTCGGCCGTTACACCTGCGATGCCTGTAGCGTGTTCTGCATCATAGACATAACGGATGGTGAAGGACATGATTCTAGTCAGTCCATTTTTCAACTCAACGTTCACTACGTAGCTATCGTATTGACCAGGATTAAACTCAGCATGCAACTCCATAGGAATGGGGAAATCTACAACGGTCTGAGTAGAACGAGTGGTAATTTTTTGTGTGATTTCTTCGCATACTCCTGTGATGGCACACCATTTTAATTTACCAAATGCTTTTCCGGGAGCAGTTACAGTAATGCTTAGATTGCCTGCTTGTGTCGGCCAAAAGGTAGGGTCGAATTGGGGACCGGCTACAACGCTTGTATCACCCTCAAATTCATCAATGGACTCAGTAGCGTAGTACGTAATGATGTCGCCATCATTGATTACTTGGTCACCGTTTTTGACCGTAACCTGTGCGAGGACAGAGGTGAAGCTGCAGAGTGCTACAGCGAGGAGTGAGAAAAATTTCTTCATAGGGTTGTTTGTTGTTTATGAGTTTCTAAAATGAGTAATTTGCTTTCAATCCTCCGTCCCCGAAGAGCTTCGGGGACAAGGTTGAATGGGCAGTGGTTGTTTAGTTTTGAGTTGAAAGGACGGGAGCTTCCGTTACCTGGATAACTCCGTCGGTTGAATTGTACAGGAAGGCTACGATGGCCATTTCTTCGGGTACCCAACCTTCCTTGAGGGTAAATTCGTAGGTTTTGATTTGTTCCTGGTCAGCATCGAGCGTCATCGGGTCACCATAAGGGTCGTTGACTGACGCGCGGAACACGTGGTTGTGTACGTAGTTGCGGTTGTTCGTGCCGTCGGGCATCGCCTGAAGCTTGACGATGTTGCTTTCCGTTAGCCAAACTTGCAGATTGCCGGCCACCGAAGTTTTTCCTTCCACCTTAATCTCCAAAGCGAGTTTGCGGGTTGCAGCATCGTAGTTTACACGGGCTACTTCGACATCCGCCTTCAGGGTCAGCGCGTTGAGGAAGCGCGTAACCACCGCACCTTGCCATAAGTCGAGGTCCAGACCGCCGTCTGTGCCGCTGCTACGGTCGACAAGCCCTTTGGGTTGTGCCTTGATGTTCCAGCGGTTATAGTAATCCTTGCCCGTCTCATTGGCCAGTCCGTTGGGATTGGGCTGTCCGTTGGGCTTTATTTCGTCCACGCCGAAGCCACCCCCGTGGATGGCAACGGCAATGACACGGTCTTTGCCGTATTGTTCCTGGAATTCGTGAATTTTCTGCGCCGCATTCGGACAGTTGGTGCAACGCTGACCCGTAAAGTCCTCAATCAGCACATTCTTTTCAGACTTGGCCAACACTTCTTCCAAGTCGAGTGGACCTTCGAAACGTTCTCCTTCGTCCACATTGTCGCAGGCAGTCAGTCCGAAGCCGGCGAAGGCGAGGAGAAGGGATAAGCGAGAGATATTCATAGGGAAATAAATGTGTGTGAGGGTTAGAAATTAAAGGAATAAGATGCCTGCAGACCCTTGGAGGCGGGTACAAAGCGGCAAACACCACCTGAACAGTTGAAGCCGGCACGTGTCTTGCCATAGCTGAGTTGCAAACGGTGAGCCTTGTGCGTGAAGGTAACTGATCCCATGAGGTAGTGTACCTTGTTCGTACCCTTGCTTTCGTCAACTGCACCGTCGGCCGTGTAAGTCGGCACGTTGGCATTGAACTGGTCGCTGATGGTAAACATGAAGTTGGGGAGTACCGAGAGCTCGAGCAAACCGTACCACCAGTCGCCCTGGTCTTGCTTCGTGTGGAGGTATTGGGCCTCACCGCGCAGGGTAATCTTCGGGGAGAACTGGTATTTACCTTCCGCTACGAAGATGTGGCTCTTGATGGCATCACTACCATGGTTTTCAACCACTTGTTGGTTGTAACGCTGGAAAGAGTACATGAAGTTGAACTTAAACTGACGCGTAAACTTCTTTTCCAACTGCACGTTGACATCCTGGTAGTAAGTCTGCGGACCCATCTTGAAGAACTTCGAGTCAGCTCCGTTACCGCCGATTTCTTTGTCCGTTTCGCGGTCGTAAGTTTGGTCAATGCCACGTACGTGTGAGAAGTTCACCTTTACGTTTGTACCATACTTACCGCCCAGTGCCGTGCGGCGTTTGAAGTTATAGCCCAATTCAGCCTGGAAAGCCCATTCACCCGGTGTCATCTGCGTGGCATAGGGATAGAGAGCCGCCAATGCGTAAGTGTGTTGCATGGCGAAGGCGGGCAGGTGGTTGATGTAGCAGGCCGATGACTCTGCATTGATGGTGCGGCGTGAACGGAATGCCATATCCTCGCTGCGTTTGGCCTGGAGCAGGACACTCATGCCCCGCTTCGAGTATGAACCCGAGAGCAGGAGGGTCTTGCCTTTATGATAAGTATAGCCATTCGAAACCGAGGGGTCTTCGCTCTTCCATGCATATTCAGCGAGGAAGTTGTAGTTGCCTGTTTGCAAGTTGGCACGTACGTCAAAGGCACCGACATTCTTTGGCATCTTCAGCTGGTAAGCACCTTCGGGTTTGCCGACCGTGGTACCGCTTACGTAGAGGTCAGGCTCTTTGCCCGCGTGGTTGCTCACGGCAGAGAAGCCGAGGGTCAAGCGTGTACCTGCTTCGTCCATCTTTTTCACCCACTGGTCCACGTTGAGTTCCAAGTCACCGCCGTACGTCCAAGGTGAACAGCTGTCGAGGTTGCGGTGGTGCCAGTAGTAACGTTGCTGACCACCCAAAACCTTAAGGCTGACTCCCTTGAAAGGTTTCAGCGTGAGGCGACCACCACGCAAGGAGTTATCCACACCGAGTGAACGCTCTTCGTAGGTACGGAAAATCAAGCCCGAACCAAACTGGTCATAGAAGTCACCCAAGGTGAGTTCTGCCCATTTGTAGTTGCCCTTCACATAGAAGTATGGCAAGCCCCAACCCTTGAAATCCTTTTCAAAGCCGGGCAGTGGATGGTCGAGGTATTCGAGGCGTGCACCTGCCTGAAAATATTTGTTGAGCAGGTGGAGCTCGGCGTAGGTATTGGTCATGAAGTCGTCCTTATACGTACCTGTGCCGATTTTATTGTCTTCTTGGGGGAAAGTGAGCACATCGCTCTGCACGCTACCGTGAAGTGTAAACTTCTTTCCGTCTTCTTCCTGTGCACTTACAGGCAGAGCGGTAGTGAGCGCAAGTGCCGCCACAGCGGCGTACTTTGTAAAGTGAGTCATGTGAGGTTGTGGTTGAGGATGGGAGGAGGGGAAGCGATCTGTGTTAGCTTCGCCCAAATAAACAGAGAACTTCGCAATGAAGTTCGCGGAGTTCTCTGTAAGGACGTATTCCGCCACGAGGCGGGTAAGAGTCTGCTGAGGTTCTGTTCTAAGTCTTTCAGTTTCAAGGTTTGTAAGTCTCAAAGTGGATATAGAAGCATTGCTCTTTTGTCTAAACTCTTTAGACTTTGTCTCTCTTCAACCTTCAACTTATCAACTGAAATAATTAATAGAACCAGCCTTATTTCTTTTCAATCAGTTCGCGTACTTTTTCGATGAGGTGTTGTTCGCCACCTTCCGTGTAACCGCTGCGGCTTTCAGCCACTTTGCCGTCACCATCGATTACGAATACGTGAGGAATCATGTTTACACCCATAGCACGACGGAAGTCACTGTTCGGGTCGAGCAGTACTTGGTATTCCCAACCGTTGGCATCAACGAGGGGTTTCACCTTTTGCGCGTTTTGAGCTTCATCGATAGAGATGGCGATCACGCGTACGCCCGTTTCGTCTTGCCAATCAGGGTATACTTCGTGAATAGCCTTCAACTCGCGGTTGCAAGGTTTGCACCAAGTAGCAAAGAAGCTGATGATAAAGGGCTTGCCATCATTGCTTAACTTCGCGGTGTCAATTACTTTACCGTTCATGTCCTTCAGCTTCACCGAGGGGAGCTGAGCGAATGCCATCCCTGCAAATCCACATAGGAGAACGAGAGAGGCGAGAAATCTTTTTGCTTTCATTTTGGTCGATTCTTTATATAAACACCTATGCTAAACGGTTCGATAGGTTACTCTTTGCTTTAAATCGCTGCAAAAATATGGATAAATCTCCATTCGACCAATAAACGTTCCCAGGAAATGATTTTGTAAAACGAGAGCAAACCTTATGTAATTCACCGCCTTCCTGTCGCAGAATGGTGTTTGCGCCGTTCATTTTCCGTATCTTTGTCGCGTTCTTGCTAAAAGCAGGTTTTACATTCTATTTTATTCCTAAGTATGCGATTCATCAAGATGACAGGAGGGTTGGGCAACCAACTCTTTATTTATGCCTTTTATTTACGGATGCGTCACAGCTTCCCTGGTGTACGTATTGATTTGTCAGACATGGTACATTATCATGTGCACCATGGGTATGAACTCCATCGCGTATTTGGTCTGCCCACTACAGAGTTTTGCATCAATCAGGCTGTCAAGAAGGTGATTGAATTCCTTTTCTTTCGCAAGATTTATGAGCGCAAGCAATCCATAGACTCTACTGATTGGGCTTTTCGCAAGGTTTATCGCACTCCCTTTGTTTATTTCAAAGGTTTTTTCCAGTCCGAACGTTATTTTGCAGACATTCGGGATGAAGTGCGTCGTACCTTCCGTTTTGATTTGCAACGGGCTAATGCGAAGAGTCGGTCGATGGCAGCTATTATAGATGCCGATGAACATGCCGTTTCCATTCACATCCGTCGGGGCGATTATTTGCAACCTAAGCATTGGGCACTCTCGGGCTGTGTGTGTCAGTTGCCTTATTATCGTCACGCTTTAGCTGAGATGGCGCGTCGTTTTCCTTCTGCTCATTATTATGTGTTTTCTGATGATTTACAGTGGGTGAAGGAGAACTTGCCATTGGCGCAGGCACAGTTTATCGATTGGAATCAGGGAGCAGATAGTTGGCAGGATATGATGTTGATGAGTCGTTGTCGCCATCACATCATTTGCAACAGTACCTTTTCGTGGTGGGGGGCATGGCTTAATCCGCGTCCCGACAAACTGGTTTTAGTACCCGAGCGTTGGTTCCAGGGGCGTGAAGCTCCTCACATCTATCCGGAAGGTTGGATTCGGGTGCCCGTTGATGAATAAATAGTGGTTTTTTCCCTCTTCTTAGTCCCTTATTCTCTTACAATTATGCATACCCTCTTTTCATCCAGTTACCGAGTAACGTGTCATCCCGATGTTCCTCATTTGCATTCCTTTCTGACTTCAATTCCCGAACGTTTTGCACAGGGAGAAGGCAAAGTGATTCATCAGGGACGAAATGAGTTGCGGTTGTTAAGTTACGGTGGTGAACAGTTTGTGGTTAAGTCGTTTCATGTTCCGCATTGGCTCAATCGGTTAGCCTATGCCTACGTACGCGGTTCGAAGGCAAAGCGTTCTTACCTTTATGCAGATCGTTTCCGTCAGGCGGGTATAGGCTCTCCCCAACCCATTGGTTACATCGAACAGCGAGGTCTGGGTGGATTGGCTCACAGTTTTTATGTCAGCCGCCTTTCAGCCTGTCCTTATACTTATGCAGACCTGTTGGAGTTACCTGTTGACCATTCCGACCGCGATGCCATACTGGTTGCCATCGGGCAAGCTACGGCTCGTATGCATGAGTTAGGTTATTGGCATAAGGATTTCAGTCGGGGAAACATTCTGTACGGCAAACAGGCAGGCGGTCGAATCCAGGTTGAAATCATTGACCTTAATCGGATGCGCTTGGGGCGTGTCGGATTAAAATTGGGGTGTCGTAACTTCGAGCGTTTACCGGGTGGTCCGCATCTTCATCAAGTGCTGGCGCAGGCTTATGCTGAAGTACGTGGCTTCGATGCAGCAAGTTGCTACCACTGGATGCAGTATTATCGTTCGTTGCAAGATGGTTACCAGTATGATCCGCAACAATAAGGTGAGGTGTAGTTCATCTTTGGTTCTGATTACTTGCTCTCTATTCATTATCCCTTTCTCCTTCTTATGATAGCACATCTTCTGAAAAAAATAGGTTTTGCACTTTGGGAAGCTCCTCGTGCGTTTCGTCCCATTCGTCAACCGCGCATTCTGATGACGTTATTGGTTAAAAACGAAGCCGACGTGTTGGAGGCTAATTTGCGCTTCCATCGTTCGATGGGAGTAGATGGCTTTTTGATAACTGATAATAATTCAACCGACCGCACACCGGAGATTATTCGCCGTTACCAGGAGAAAGGCTGGATTTTGGAAGTCATTCACGAGACGGCCACCAATTATGAGCAAAAACGTTGGGTAGATCGCATGGCGTGGCTGGCTAAGACCCGTTATGGAGCCGATTGGATAATCAATGCCGATGCCGACGAACTGTGGTATGCGCCCTCGGGTAGCCTGAAGCAGGCTGTTTCTGCGTTATCGGTCAATGTGCTTCATTGCGAAGTACGGGGAGTATATCCTGAAGAGGGAAAGCCCTTTTGGCAGTGGAGTCAACGCGTTGTGCCTACGCGTGAAGGAGAAAACTTCGATCTGTCTCCTTATTCTGTTTTTGCTCCGCAACGCAAGAAGGTCATGCACAAGGCTGCAGGCTATTTGCAGATTGCTATGGGAAATCATAAGGTGGCGATGTTGCCCCGTCGTTGTGCGTATGGTGAGGTTCGTGTTTATCATTACACTGTGCGAGGTCGTGCTCATTTCCTTCAGAAAATGGAAAATGGCGGACGGCAGTTGGAGCAGAATAAGAGTAAACACGGGGGAAGGCATTGGCGTTATTTCTACGAATTGTATAAAGCCGGACGGCTGGAGCAAGAGTACGATCGCGTTATAGGAAAGAATCAGTATGCGGAACTCTGTCAGACAGGACACATATTCTCCGATTCAACTATTCCTGATTACTTTGCTCGCCATTCCGAACTGATTGAATCCTGACTCAAGCCTTAATTGCAGAATATGAAGTTGCATAAGATTACCCGTTACATTTCTGGTTTGCGCGATATTTTCAGTTCGCATACCCGCCTTCACCTGCGTGAAGAAGTACTGATGAAGCGTTATTATCAGCAGTCAGCTCCTTTAGGCACCGTTCATCAAACGGAAATTGTGATGATGATTGATGGACGTTGTTTGCATGGTGGTTTGTCCGATCGTATTCGAGGCATCGCCGGGGTTTATGGCTTTTGTCGCCGCCATCGCATTCCGTTCTATATCCACCATGTTTATCCTTTTCGGTTAGAAGATTATTTAGCTCCCAACCAAGTTGATTGGCTGCTTCCCGATAATCGTTTGACTTATCACCCTGCTGAGTCACATCCAATCATGTTGCAAGCGGCATTGTTGCCCGCCAAGTTGCACAACTTGGCTCTGTCCCAGTATGTCAAGCGCTATGCAGGCAAGCAATTGCATATCTATTCTAATACGGTGATGAATGACGCTGATTTTCATCAGCACTTTCAGGAACTTTTCCGTCCAGCTCCCCGACTGGCGAAAGCTTTGGAGCAAGGTTCGGTCGTTCCTCACTCTGGTTATGTAGCCATGGTATTCCGTTTCCAGCAATTATTGGGTGACTTTAAAGAGGGTGGTTTCGCCATCCTTTCCAATCAGGAACGGCAGCAATTGATGGATCGTTGCGTAGCCAAGGTCGATGAGATTCATCAACAGACTCATCCGCAAAGCCGCGTACTCATCACCTCCGACAGTACGACTTTCTTACACTATATCCAAGCACGCAAGCCCTATGTAGTGACGATTCCGGGCAAGGTTGTGCACATGGACTTCTCGGTACACGACAATTATGAGACCTATCAGAAGTCCTTTGTCGACCTCCTTTTACTCTCGGGTGCTGACAAAATTTATCTTTTGCGTACCGGTAAGATGTATCGCAGTGGTTTTGGCAAGCGTGCCGCGAAGTTAGGTGATATTCCTTATGAAGAAGTAAAGTTTTAAGTTGACTGGTTCTGAAGCCCCATAGAAAATTCCGGAAGACAGCTGTAACAGTGTCTTCCGGAGTTTTTGTATGCAAATGAATAGGCCATCTTTCCCCTTTTCCTACATCTCCCAACGTAGTCCAAAGGCCAATGAGAGCGTTTCTTTCCAGGGGAAGTGGCGGTTAGTTATTTTCGAGATGAGATACAGGTCGCAGGTACTGAGTTCGTAGTAAAGCGAAACAGCTTGGTTCAGCAAACGGTGGCGGTAAGGGATGGCGTAGCGCAGCCGCTGACCGAGGAAGAGATGAATACGCACCTTGGTTGAGAATCCATAGTATTGGTGCGGGTAGCGGTCGGGTAGATTCTTCCAAAAGTCATCCCCTGAGATGGTATTGAACCCGATGCCTGTTGTCAGTGGTTGAATTGTCCAGCGCGAATTCAGTTGGCAGTGCCAGGGCACATAGCGTTGCTTTAGTGTAAAGGTCGCTTTCGTGCGTTCTGAATGGTAACGGGGCACGAAGCCTATGAGCAATTCCGTCTCCCAATGATCTCCTCGGCCGTAGTGCCAGCCCAGTCCGGCATTGAGTAAGCCGATGCTTCCAGCAAATTGCAAGGTTGCTTGGTTGGGAATAAGGTTCATCCATCCCTCCAACCTTTTGCGGCGGCGACGTTCATAGATTGAATTGTGGCGCGTATCGTGACGACGTTGGAGCGAGTCTGTGGAGACACTGTCGCGCATGCCCAGTCCGATTGCCAATTGACGAATCAAGCTGTCGGGAAGCGTTACCACCATCGAATCGTTTACTTCCACACGGATGAGGCTATCTGTGCGCAAAGCGGGTGAAGCGGCCCGAGCCGTCAGCCCGGTCGTACAGACTAAGCCGAGACAAAAGACTTTAATAAGTAACCAATTCATGTTGATAAGTACCGTCTGAGTTGAGTGTGAAAATGCTATATTCCCGATGTTTGGCCGAAGCGCATTCGTAGTAAAGCACCCCGTCACCGAAGAGATCGTTTACTTGGAATTGGTGACCATGTCCGCAGAGACAGAACGCAAGTCCCGGAAACTGCTTGATTTCATATTGAAATACATTCGACACATTGTTATTAAACTGTTCCGAAGTCGGTTGTGCGTGCATGGCTACCACTGTGCGAGTCACGGTCGGGGGCAGTTCGCTGCGTATCTTTCGGATGTAAGCGAAGTCGGGTACGGCGGTGGAATAGTCATACTCGAAGGCGTTGGTATTGATGCAGAGAAATTGCGTATTGCCTGCCGTAAAGGAGAAATTCGGGTCTCCAAAGAGGTAACGGTAGGTGTCTGCTCCCGTACCGAGGCAATCGTGGTTCCCGAGCAGAACTACGTAGGGTACGCGGAGCTTTTGTAGAATATCGCGTTGTAATTCAAATTCCTTCGTCACACCGAAGTCACTGATATCACCGCAATGGACAACAAAGTCGATGTCCGTTCGCGCATTGATGTCAGCAACCATCGCGCGGGTTTCATCATACCAGCGTTGCGTATCCGAAATTTGGGCAAAGCGGATTTTAGTTTTTCCAGCACAAGTCTGTTCGATGCGTCTCAGGTTGGGATTCGTCAGGTGATGACTACCTTGGATTCGGGTGTCGTAAGGATGATAGTCTATCAGTTCGCAGCCAGTCAGCAAGGGGAACAGCAGTAAGAGGAGATAAAGACGGAACATGAGCGGGGAAGAATTAGTAGTTCCAAGTAAAAAGTATGGAGAAAAGAAAGCTCGATAAGTCAACCGAGGCATACAAAGGGAAATAAAGTGTGTTCCCTGGGGCATTAACCTCGTTGACTTATCGAGCTGATACAGTGAATATGTGCTTCGCCAAGGCGAAGAAACGGACTGTTGAGTAACCTCAGTCTGCCGAAAAGAAAAAGAACTGCCTTATTTCTTCACCTTCACTTCGATGCCTTGGCGCGAAAGTGCCTTTACTGCACAGTCAATTGCGTCGTAATGTTCCGCACCGATACCGAGAGCCGGCAGGTCGAGTGTAGGCAGGGCGTCATCCGTATGCAAATCCGTTTCGGCCACTTCTCCGATAATCATACCCACGCACGACGTATTGTTCGTAATGGGGTCAATCAAGATGAAAGCACCGGTTGATTTGTTCTGGCTGTACGGATCAAAGAAGAGTTCCTTCGAACTCACAATGACAGCTCGTCCGATTTCGTTCAGTTCCAAGTGATCCACCTCGCTGCGTTCCAGCGTATTGACGTCTACTTTGTAAGCAAAGTGGTCAATGCGGCAACGCGAAGTGTTGGTGGTATGTTTCAGGTAGAAAGACTTACGTACGTCCATGGGTTGTTCATCCATCCATACCAACATCGCTTCAAAGTGGCGAGAGCAAGTTGGTACACTGTCGGGGCGAACAATCATTTCACCGCGTGAAATATCAATTTCGTCCTCCAGTTGCAAGGTAACGCATTGAGGCGGGAAAGCATAGTCTAAGTCTCCATCGTATGTCACGATGCGTTTTACATGACTACGTTTGCCCGAGGGGAGTGCCATGATTTCATCACCCTGGCGAATTACGCCCGAAGCAATTTTACCGCAGAAGCCACGGAAATCCAAGTCAGGACGGAGTACATACTGTACAGGGTAGCGGAAGTCCGTCAAGTTATGGTCATTACCCAAGTGTACCGTTTCGAGGAATTCCAACAAAGCCGGTCCGTCGTACCACGGTGTACGTTCGCTGCGTTCCACGACGTTATCGCCTTCGAGGGCTGAGAGGGGGATGCAGCGCACATCGGGAATCTGGAAAGGTGCGATAAACGCCTCAAACTCCTTGACAATCGAGCGGAATACTTCTTCTTGATAGTCCACCAGGTCCATCTTGTTGACTGCCAGTACAATGTGTTTGATACCGAGCAGAGAGCAGAGGAATGTGTGGCGACGCGTTTGGGTGATGACACCGGTACGGGCATCGACCAGGATAATAGCCAAGTTGGCCGTTGATCCACCCGTAATCATGTTGCGCGTATATTGTTCGTGTCCCGGCGTATCAGCAATAATAAATTTGCGCTTGTTCGTTGAGAAATAGCGGTAAGCCACGTCAATGGTAATACCCTGTTCGCGTTCTGCCTTCAGACCGTCACAGAGCAGTGCATAGTCAATTTGGCCAGCACCCGCATTTCCCACGCGTTGGGAATCACGTTCAAGGGCTGAGAGTTGATCCTCGTAAAGTTTCTTCGAGTCAAAGAGCAAACGGCCGATAAGGGTAGACTTACCGTCGTCCACCGATCCTGCAGTGAGCAGGCGGAGCAAATCCTTCTTCTCGTCTTGGTTTAGATATTCTTCAATCGAGAGCTTGTGGCCGTCCACGACCAGTGCTTCCTCGTTGGGGTTATGGCTATTTGTTGTCATAGAAGGGATTGTTTTGTTGTTTACGAGGGGCAAAGTTACATATCCTCTTCGAATTAATCCTTGCCTTTCTCCGTGTTAAGCAGTAGGAGGATCGCTGCAATTGATGTGGGCAGCGTAGCCGTACGCACTTATTTTGTCGGTTCGACGTGGATGTTGATAAACGTGCTCGTTCCGAAATGCTGGCGAAGCTTCTGTTCGATCTCTCGGGTTGCTTGGTGCGCTTCAGCGAGGGGGGTACTTCCATCCATGCGAATATGAACATCGATGGCGGCATAGTTTCCGATGTGGCGTGTGCGCAGGTTGTGCGGTTCGCTCACTCCTTTTTCTTCCAAGATGATTTGGGTGATGAGGCGTTCTTCCTCCTCGGGGAGTGATTTCTCCAACAGTTCCTCCAGACTGGGCTTCAGCAAATCCCACGCCACTTTTAGTATTAGCAGACTCACCAACACGGCCGCCAACGGGTCGAGCATCCTTCCCTTTTCTCCCAACAGGATGGCACCGCCGATACCCAGAGCCGTACCGATACTCGAAAGGGCATCGCTACGGTGGTGCCAGGCATTGGCAATGACGGTGGGTGAAGAAGTTCGTTTACCGACTCGGAGTGTCCATTGGTACAGCCCTTCCTTTGCCACAATTGAAACCAAGGCAGCGATGAGCGCAATGCTTCCCGGTGCTTCCAGAGTTTCGCCTTCGAGGCAACGTATAATTTGCGTAATGCCATTCCATCCGATACCGATGCCCACCCCCACCAACATCAGGCCAATGAAGGTTGTTGCGAGGGTTTCGTATTTTCCGTGTCCGAAATCGTGGTTCGCGTCGCAAGGTTTTCCCGAAATACGTACAAAGACTATGACAACCAAGTCAGTTAGGAAGTCCGACAATGAGTGAATGGCATCTGCCAGCATAGCAGCACTGCCGCCCACAATGCCAGCGACAAACTTGAAAGCTAACAGCAGGAGATTGACCACACTGCCGCCTAAGGTCACACGATAGATTTGTTGTTCACGAGTAGGCATGGAGGTCTCGGATTATTGGGTTATGGGATGTGTTAGAGGTTGCACTTCTACGCTTGTATTGGCGTTAGAGGGTATGCCTTTACATTTTCTATTGGGGTGAAAAGGGAAACAAGTGACCTGGGAGAGTAAGGTACTGTCGTAACTTTTTGGGGAAAAGTTTAGGACAAGCTGCTTCCGTCAGCTGCTTTCTCACGCTTCCACTTCGATTTTGAAATAGCCCTTCCACGTTTCGCCGGGTTCAGCTTGCTGTATGAAGGGACGTTCGCTGACCGGACCTTCAAACCCTTGATGATCGCAAAGGCCGTACCAAGGTTCGCAGCAGATAAAGGGGCAATTTTTCCCAGCGGGAGCCCAAAAGAGCCAAACGGGTGCGCTACTTTCGATGCGAGCCACGCGCTTGCCGTTTGCGTCGAGCACGTTGGCGGCTTTCACCTGTTCCGCGTCAAAGATGAGAGCATCGTGGATAAAGTTATCAACCTTAAGTTCGATGCGTCCTTGTTCGTCAGTGGGTACAGCGTGCTGTTCGGGTTCGAGGCATCCTTGTTCCCCCGCACGACCAATGTGCTGAAGCTCGCCTTCGAGTTGCAAGTAACCATTTACCTCGCGCGTTTCGTCCCAGTTGGGAAGCTGAATGGCCGGATGTCCGCCCATTTGAAACCACAACTTATCTGTTCCTGTATTCGTTACCTCCATTTCTGCGAGGAGTTCACGGTCTTTGAGGCGGTAGGTAATGGCTACCGTAAAGGGAAAGGGAAATATTGCTAAGTCTTCCTCTGTGTGGGAAGCTTCGTAACGGACAAAGTCCACACCAAAACGTTTGGTTTCCCATTCGCGACGACGCAGGAAACCGTGTTTGGGCAGGTGTATTTCCTTGCCTTCGATGCGGCAAACGCCGTTCCACAGGCTGCCGACAATGGGGAAGAGCAGGGGAGAACGGCCTGCCCACCAGCGGGCATTGCCTTGCCAAATGTATTCTTGTCCCGTGTGGCGGTCTTGAATGCTTTGAATTTCTGCACCGAGGGCCGAAATTTCTACACAGAGATGATCATTAATCAGCGTTGAAATCATGGTGGATGAAGAGATTAAGTGTGAATGGGGGATAGGGGGAATGGTTCTATAGGAATTTACGCAGGTCGGTTTCATCGTCGTTGGGTTGGAATGTTGATTCCTGAAGCAGAAATACCGCATTCACTTTTTAACTTTCACTCTTCGACCTTCGCTTGGTAGAACCACTCTTAAAGGAAAGAGTTCAAGAGTAGCGAAAATCCGATGGAACTACGCTACTCCTAAACTCTTGATAGGGGATAGAACTCTGTTGTTTATCGTTTGATGACTTTCTGGCCGTTGCTCAGGATATACACACCCGGAGCCGCTGTTTGCAAGGAGACTACGCGACGTCCCGAAAGGGTATAAACTTGTACGTTATCCGTATCATCAGGTTGTGTCACCGCATCAATACCCGTCAACGAGGCATCACGGAAACTGAAGGCGATGACGCCGTCAGTGCTCATCACAATGTTGTAGATAGGACGGTTCACTTTATCCGTCGAACAGTTGTAAAACCTCATCGCGGGAGTAGTTTCGTCCGTGAAGGAGGTTACGTTTTGCGTACCGGGGAAGAGGTCACCCTTGTAGCCATTGAAGAGTTGGCTGAGCGTCAGTTCCGGGCTTGTGCGCGTACCATCTTTTTTATTGTCAGCAGGTACGTATGCCATGCGTTGGTGGTTCGGGTCGTTATTGACCGTATTGTTCGCCCAGTAGCGTGCCGAGTAGTCTACGTGTGTCACCAGCATTCCTGCGCCCATGCGTTTCGGATACCAAGTGTCGGGTTGACGGTTTTCCAGGAGGAAGTATTCACATTCGTTTTCCGGGTTGCGAATGACGTATGCCGTTGGTCCTTCTGCTTCCTTACCAAAGGGATAAAGTTGCGCAAACTGAGGTTCCGTCAGCTCCTTCACATCCAGCCAACCCAATGTGCTGCGTTCGAAAGCCGTGTAGCCCGGGGGCGCATAGCCGTTGAAGTAATATTGACCATAGTCCATGATGCTCCAATAATCCATGGTCAGCAAGTCGCGGTTCAAGGTAGCGTCGCTTCCTGTATAATAGAAATCGGGCAACCCCAAAGCATGGCCGAATTCGTGGCAGAACAATCCGACACCGTCCATGTGCGCATCTGTTACGTCGTTCGGTCCCTTTCCGTAGCTCTGAAGCAATTCGTTGCCTACGAAGTACGAATTAATCCGCACCTGGTTGTTATTCACCGTAAACGAGCGGGTTGAGAAATGAGCCCAGATATAATCTTCGCTTCCATTCTCAAAGGCGGATTGTTGTCCCGCACCAGCAAACATAATCGTCACCAAAGGAACGCCATTGCCCGTATCGAAGCGTTTGAAGTCCACCGTTTTTTCGGCTTTTCTCAAGGCATCTTCGATGAGTTGACTCACCTTCATATCAATAGCTCCGTTGTTTGCGTCCTTGCCATAGTAGGCATAGCCTTCCGGCACCGTGACATGAGCCACGACTTCAAACGAGGGCGTAAACAATCCTTGACTTTGTGCGGTAAAATAGTCCTTGACTGAGCCTTTGCTACCCTTTTCGTCGGCATAGCCCTTCTCGTTAAAGAAGCGCGTTACCTTTTGGGCATCAATCGTGTCTTGGAAGGCACGGTCGGCAAAGTCTACCATCACTACAGGGATAACTGGTGCACCGATGCTGTTCACCACACCGCCGCCCGATTGCTTGTATTTTCCAAGACCGTCAGGAGTCGATGCTGCACTGCGGCCGTTGCGCGACAGACAGGGACGTGGGTATTTCGCATCGAGCCACTTTACCGCTTCTGTTTGGGTTAAACAGAGTGAAGCAACCCAGGCCTGTTCTTCGGCCGAACGGTCTGCAACTTCGTGTGCTATGCGTCCCGTACTGACCAGTTCGTGGTCTGTTAGTTGGGCATAACAATAATGTCCCTCACTGTTTCGGAGCAAAGCGATGCCGTCTGTTGTTGTAAACGTGGCATAGCGTCCGTTTGCTTCCATTGTCAAAGTTAGGGAGGTGCCGTCTGGTTGCTGGCAAGTCAACGTGCGCCGTTGGGGAACGGTGGCACTGGCTCCCAAAGCAAGCGTGGCAGCAAATAGGAGAGAAAGTATTTTCATAATCATTACAGTAGTTGTGGTCACTTTCCAAGATAGTCCGTAGCGTTGTCGCATTGGGCTTTCCGGCGTAGGTACCGTGTTCCTTACGAAATAGCCTCTACCGTGATAGCGGCTTCGTTGACTTCTGTCACACGGATAGCAGTTCCCGGATTGATAAAGTTGCCAGCCGATTTGACCTCGACCACATTTCCGTTGATTTGGGCATTGCCTACGAGAGCAAGGCGGGTCATTGCAGTACCCGTATCGCCCACTTTTACGTTGAGCTGTGCCTCTGTGGCGTTAGTCGAGTGTAGACTGGTATGGAGCGACATCTTATCCAACGCCTTCGATCGCGCAACCCATTTGAGAAGAATCAGCAGAAGGATGACTCCAGCCACAATCGTGAACATGGTCCATTCCCATCCAAATTCTTGATAAATGAGGGCCGTATCTACAAAGGCACAAATCAAAGCACCAATTCCCGCAATGCCGAAGCCCGGGAACAGAAAGATTTCAACTAGTCCCAATATCAGTGTCAGGACAGCAAGGAGGATAATGAGGGTTGTCATAAGGGGAGTATTTGAGGGGTTCGGAGGGGAGGACAATTATGGGTGCTAATGCTGTAACCTTAAGGCAGTTAGCGCTTTGCTACTTATCAACCGAATTCCGGGATACATCCCTTTACGGCGCAAGTAGCTGGCTTGCACTTCGTGCGAGCATTCGTTTCATTTTGGAGAAAGCCTTTCGCCTTAATAGCCTGCGCGGTATTTCCCTTCTTCCTTATCTTCGAGAATCGACAGATACGAAGCGTAGCGCGACGGAGCCAGTTCATGTGCTTCGAGCGCATCAAGTACTGCGCATCCCGGTTCGTGGCGGTGCGTACAGTTCGAGAAACGGCAGTCCGCAGCCAGTTTGAAAATGTCGCGGAAGAAGTGTGTCACTTCCTCGGGTTCCATGTTAAACGTGCCAAAGCCCTTAATGCCCGGAATATCAATCAACGCCCCCCCTTCGGGTAACTCATAGAGTTCGCTAAATGTTGTCGTGTGCATGCCCGTGCCGTGCGCTTCCGAGATTTGCGCTGTTCGGGCGTGTGCATCAGGAATCAGCAAGTTGAGTAAGGTCGATTTACCTACGCCCGAATGTCCGGCGAGTAGCGTCGTCTGCCCTTTTAAGACCTGGCTGAGTTCGTCTACACCTTCGCCACGTAAAGCCGAAAGTGAGAAACAAGGGTAGCCGATGGAGGAATAGATGTGTTCTAAGTAATCCTTCATCTCCCGTTCTTCGTCCGTAAGGTCATCTACTTTATTAAACGCGATGCACACCGGTACACGGTATGCTTCCGCCGAGGCGAGAAAGCGGTCAATAAAGGTGGTGCTCGTTTCGGGGCGAGCAATGGTAACAACGAGCAAAGCCAAGTCCACGTTGGCTGCGAGGATATGGCTTTGCTTGGAGAGGTTAGAAGCTTTGCGAATGATGTAGTTGCGCCGTTCGTCGATTTCGGTGATAAACGCCACCTGCTGTCCCTCTTGCTCCGTGAGCGTCACCCCGTCGCCAACGGCTACGGGGTTGGTTGAGCGGATGCCGCGCAGGCGGAAGTTTCCTTTCACCTTGCATTCCACCGCACGTCCGTCGTCCGTGCGCACTACATACCAGCTTCCAGTATTTTTAATTACAATGCCGTGCATAGCGAAGCTTTACACCGTCATGATTTCTTTGTTCTTAGCTGTGAGCAGTTCTTCAATCTGCTTCACCTTTTTGTCGTGAATCTTCTGCAAGTCAGCTTCAGCGTCCTTTTCTACGTCTTCAGAGAGTCCGTCCTTGATAGCCTTCTTGAGTTTGTCGATACCGTCGCGGCGAGCGTTGCGGATAGCCACTTTAGCTTCTTCAGCTTCCTTGGCACACTGCTTCGTCAATTGTTTGCGTCGTTCCTCGGTGAGGGGAGGAATACCCAGGCGAATCACTTCACCGTTATTTTCAGGCATGATACCGATGGTGGAGTCGATAATCGCCTTCTCAATTACGCGAAACATTTGCTTGTCCCAAGGTTTGATAGCGATGGTGCGGGCATCCGGTGTCGTAATGGCTGCCACATTGTTGATGGGTACCATGGAACCATAAGAATTGACGCGAAGTTCGTCCAGAATGTGAACGTTCGCCTTTCCGGCACGGATTTGTGCGAGCGTGTCTTCGAGGTGCATCACACTCATATCCATTTTTTCCTCACAGTCGTTGAGGCATTTCTTTACGTCGATCATAGGGATAATGTATAATAGTTAGGAATTAATAAATCAAAGCGACCGCATCTTTATCAATAAGGATGCGGTCGCAAAGTTAGGGTAAATCAGTCGGTTACGAAAGGTCGGAGTTACATTTTATGTCGGGATAGAAACTTCTCCGATTTCGGTAAGGGGTGATTTAAGTAGAAAGAAGCCGGTAAGTACTGACAGGAGTCGTAAAAAAGGAGTGCTTTGAAAAGTTCCCCATGAAAAGAGGTGTCTCGGTAAACTTCCCCACAACAAGTAAATCGTTTGATTGTTGTCTGGTAAACTTGTTCGCATCAACTCATCAAGTGTGTTCCTGTCAGCTGTCAGAAATCCTTTTAGGCTTCCCAATACGTTTCTGTCAATTGTCAGAAATCCTTTTAGGCTTCTAAATACGTTTCTGTCAATTGTCAGAAATCCTTTTAGGCTTCCAAATATGTTTCTGTCAAGTGTCAGAAATCCTTTTAGGCTTCCAAATATGTTTCTGTCAAGTGTCAGAAAGCTTTTTAGGCTTCCAAATACGTTTCTGACAAGCGTCAGAAATCCTTTTAGGCTTCCAGATACGTTTCTGTCAATTGTCAGAAAGCTTTTTAGGTTTCCAAATACGTTTCTGTCGATTGTCAGAAATCCTTTTGGGCTTCCAGACACGTTTCTGTCGATTGTCAGAAGGCTTATTGGGCGGTATAGGTGTCCGGTTGCACTTTTTCGATAAGTCTTCTACGAACCATTTTAGCGGCCAGTCAGTCTTATTTCTGGAGGGTGACACCTGCCCAAAGATGTGCTTTCTGATTCGCCACACACGACAATGTCCCGGAATCGGTTGGACATACCACCAGTTCCGGAACATTTTATTTTACGTATATAACGTTGGGCATGCATTTCCTAAGCGACTGCCCTTATGCTGGAGCTCAGCACTTATTCTTCGTCTTTGTTCCAAATATCGTTTGACCAAGATGATTCCATTTCGTCAGAGAGTTGTTGATTGCCAAATAGTTTTTCATCGTCACCAATCTGAAGACTAGGTGAAGCCGCGATTAGGCCTTCTCCGACCATTTGATAAGTATTTACCTGAGGAGAGAGATATGATTTCTTATTCATAATTTGTAGGATATTTTTGTTGTATGGATGTAATATGAGGATGAAAAGGGTGGGCTAGTACCGAGTGGAAAGAAGGGAGGAAGTGCCAGGCACTTCGCTCTCCTTCTGTCGTTCGATAGGTTACTTCAGAATCACCTTCTTACCATCTATAATGTAGATACCCTTCTGAGCCTTCGCCACGCGGCGACCGCAGAGATCATAGATTTCTGCTTTTTGGCCATCAGTAGTAATGCCTTCAATACCTGTTACTTCACCATAGTCGAATACCAGTCCCATTGCAGATGAAGTACTGCCAAGGAGGTTTTCGCCATAAACGCGGAAGCCCTGAAGATTCGTGCCTGTGTATTTGAAGAAACCGAGTGCGTCTTCAAGTTTCTGCAACGTAAAGACTTTCTTGTCTGTAGGCGTTACTTTCGTTTCAATGGTGCCGTCGAGACTTTGGTCTATTGCAGCAATTTCAACCGCCTCGTAATCTATCGTAAACTGATACGTATTGGCTGTAGCTTCAATTAGCACCGGGGTGTGAGCAGGAATCGTGGTTTGAACGGGTGAGAGAATTAACTTCTTGCCACTCACCTTACCCGTGTATACCTTTACCTCACTCGGGATTGTCAAAGGTACAGGTGCATAGAGCGTAGCCCAACCTGCATTTGAAACCGTCACAGGCAGACTGGTGACTTCTTCGATAAGCCAGTCGCAACTATCCTTCTTATAGTTATCGCTGCGGTCACAGAATGTATTGTCTTCGCTGCCATTGTCAGACAGGTACTTACCGTCCGTAAAGTCAGACATGATTACATAGTGACCATCGTGTCCGCCTTGTGAAGCACTGAAAGTCCACTTATTGGCTACACCCGTTGTCTGAAGCGTATGTGTATCGCTTAAGTGGTAACCCTGAGCGTAGTTTAGGAGCTTATTCTCCGTGTTCAGGTAGAATACCTGGCCTGCCTTGAAGTTCTCACCTTCTTTGGCTGTAGTTTTCACCTTGGCTTGCATTGTGGTGCCGTCAATATAATGGTGGCTGACCTTACCCTTGAAAGCATAGAAGTGACCCACAACGGGTTGGTTGTAAATCAGGCCACTTATTACCTTCTGAAGTTCAGCTGTAGCTTTTGACATTACTGCTACATCACCCTTTTCCAGTGCCTTCCGGGCATCGGTTATCAAGGTTTGGATGTCGGATGTACCTTGGGGCTGTGAATATTGTCCCAGTTCACTACCAATTAAATCCTTTTTGGATGCGGCTTCATTGATGGCTTTCGTCAGACCTTGCTTGGCTATGGATAGCATAGTGCCTTCATCCAGTGAATAAAACTGTATCATGAAGGTGGAGTCTACTCCCGAATTTGTCCAGCTTCCCAAATAATCGCCACTAAAGTGTACATAAGAGTCCTTTTGCGTATTGGTGAGGAAGCAAGCGTTTTCCTTAGGTGCTTCAGTGGTAGCATTGCCTAACTGTTCCGGCTTGTCGGTGACGCGCACCAACTCCGTTCGCAGGTTGTAAGCTACCAGCGGTTGTTCGCCCGTTGCCTTACTCGGCAAATTCCATGAAGCCACCTTCGCTGTCGTAGAAATGGTGATATTTTGATTATCCTTGACTTCTACGTACCAAATGTAGTTGGAAGCATTGGGCGTAGCTTCTGTATCGACAGAAGTTACCTTCGTACCGATCTTTTCCTGTTCGTATTTAATAAATCCGACACCTCTTTGTCCACCTGCGCAATTGGGCTTGTTATTTACTTGCTTGAGCAGGTAATATCCCGTTGTAATATTCATGGGACGGGTCGGTTGGGAAGGTATCTCATCGTCGAGGAAGAAGAACTTTATCTCGCTTGCCTGTTGGGATGAAATCTTGAGGTAAACTTTGCCCGCTGGAATGGTCGTGGCTTCTGAAACCTGTTCGAAGCCCATCTTGCCTGACAGGTTATGCTTGCCGAAAACATATTGAGTACCATCGGCAGTGAGGGCTTCGGTCGTGACGAGCAGGTCGTTGTTTTGCAAAACCTGCGATTCAGTTACTGCGGGCAGACGATACTCTCCTGCGGTTGCGGCTTTGAGAACAACTGCGTTGCCAGCAGGAATAGTCGTGCCAGTGGGAAGAGCGGTGAGGAACAGACGCTTGGTGCCAACCTTGATGGTATAGGCCGTAACCTTTTCGGTCGTAGCAACATCTACTGGAGGCACAAAGGTCGTATAGCGATCCGAGGAGATTGAAACCACACATTCGGTAGGCTTTTTGGTTACCTTAGCTGATTTTGCGGTCTCTATCTTTCCGTTTTCATCGAGCACATTGGCTATGACTACCAGTTCGCCATCGGGCAGTGACGATATGTCCACCATTGCTGTCTGAGCCTTGGTAAATCCTCGCTTGCTGCGGTTTTCTACGGAGCTGTTACCCGTTGCGATACCGGAAATTTCCTTTCCGCTTTGCTCATGGATAATTCTATACTTAAATCCGAAATGGCTGCCGCTATCCGAAGCAAGACTGATGGAAAGCCATTTGGAGTCGGTCATATCAGCAAACAATTCATATTTCGACAGGTCTGTGTCTGGTTCGAATATCAATGTTTCCAAGAAATTATAGACATATTCGTTGAAGGCCTTATCTCTGACATTGAGGCTTGCCAATCCCCAGCGTCCTGGCACAGAGCCTCTCGGCAGAATATGCACGATTTGATAATGCTCCCAAACCGTTGGGTCGCCATCAAAGAATTCGGTATTCCAATTCTTGTGATAGTAATAATAATTACCATGTCTAACCCCTTGTGGGTCGATAAAGTAATATTGGCACGTTCCAAGTCCAGAAATATTGTCGCGTGCATAGAAGTTGACCGTCACCTTGGTCTCTCCGTCTGGTGCTTCGGGATGAGTCGGTTCCGCATAAACGTAGATTCTATTGAGGTCGATTTCTGCATGCACCGTATCTGGGTTCGAAGTCTGGATAAAGATTTTCTTTACAGGCTCATGTTGAGGAGATTCGGAGAACCAAATAGATGTATTTGTTCCTGCAAAATCTTCAATAAAAAGTCCAGATACATAGTAGTTGGCAGTAGGAAGGAACTCCTTGATCGGGAATTTAAATTCAGCCACTTGAGTTTTAGGGTTATATTTCCCATAATAATCAACGCTTTGGCTGAATCCTGCAGCATCAGAAGCGACTCTTGCTTGAACACTTCGGATTCCCACTTCGTCTTTTACTTTACAGGTAATTTTCAGATTCCGACACTGCTTTCCCTCCAAGATGGTATCAGTGATTTCGTAGTTCAAGCTTCCACTTTCATATTGAGCCGCATGCAAGTCCTCCATCGGGTTGTTGATAAAGAAGTCCGTCACGCAGTCGTTATGGCCTTCATGGCGCTGGTTACCCTGTAAATCCTCTGTGGTGATGTCACCTGCTGTCCAATGCCCAGCCTTGGAGTACTTGGAAATGAGAGCGGTACCTCTTAAAATATGGTTGCTGCCCTCTACAGGATTCATATGAATATCATAAAACTGTGTTTTTGTTTCTCCGTTATCGAGGAATTTCGGCGAAGTGATTCGGGTATACGCATGGGATGCTCCGTCTTCGATGTTGGGCATGTCGTTCAGCTCGATTTCCATAGTCAGCAACTTGTCTTCTTCCGGTTTGCCGTCTACGGTGATGCTTGCACGTTTAATCTTGCCAGGGAAGTCATAGTCCGGCCAAAGATTGAGCACTTCGAACGATAAGTGGTCAGGTACGGTGGTGATGTAGCGTACACCGTGCATGATGCGGTCGCGTATGAATTCATATTTCCCGATAGAGCGCGACATGAGAATGGCGGGATTTTTGACATAGTCTGCTACCGACTCCGCCATGTCTTCGTCAGGATTTTTCGCATGTGCGTATGCCGACACGAACTCCGTAGTTTTCGTTGTTGACCACCCACTTGGCTGATTGGGATCTTTATACCATCCACCCAGCTTAATCCATTCTGCTTTGATTTCTTCCGAGAATACGTGTTGCCAAAGGAAGTGCGTCTTCTCATGCAGGATAAGTCTTTGGGTAGCCAGTTCCTGACTGTTTCCTCCAAATGCTTTTTCCATAAACTCAATGTAGCCGTTCTCAAGCGTAGGCCATGCCCAGCAGCCGCTTCAGGGTACAGCGGATGGTCGTGTCCGTTCTGACGGCGTATCAAGTACTTCAGATGGGGCACTTTGCGGAATCCTTCCGGAAACTCCTCAAACATATTGATGATGCTCACCAGTTCTGCCGGCTTGAATTGCTGGAAGCAAGCAGCATTCTCCTGAGTAGTGGCTTGGGTCAATTCGGTATAATTAATACCGCTGATGCTGCATCCGAAACGCTGAGTTAGAATAAAGTCTACTTTCCAATCTTCCCGCCCGAAATCGGTAATAAAATTAACAAGGGCATGATGCAATCTCTTTGAAAAGAGGCGTCCGCGCTTTCCGTCCAGGTTTACAAGGAAAGGGTTGGCATAATAGAATGCATCTTCTGAAATGCGTACTTCGCAGCCACCTTCTACATTAACTACCGAAATGTCATCTGCAAGATGCTCGGCAGTAAGACTGATTTTAGCAGGCTTCTCCCAACAGGTAGGTATTGTCTTCATCGTCTCCACCATTCGGTAGGCATATTCCTGCGACCAGGGCTTTTCATCATTAGCCAATACGATGTTGTATTTCTCTTTCAAGATGGAGAACGATGGAACGTCTGCAGGCACAATCATTTTGCCGAGGAATTCAATCTCAGCCGGTTCATTCTTGTGGGCAGTGGTGGTGTGCCCCGATGGGCTGCCGTCTTCCTTCCATTCAAAATTCCACGAGTCGGGATTCTCGCTCATCTTGGTAACGGCGATTTTCAGCGGCTGTGACGGCACTACACTGTTGTTTTTAACTTCCACGATCAGCGCTTTCATTACGTTGTAGCCCGTGGCTTCAGCTTTTACACTGTGTTTGCCTTCCGGTACATTGACGAATGTAAACGTACCGTTCTCCGTTGCTTGAATGGTCGCGAGGTAACTTCCAGAAGCGATGCTGAGCATAACCTTGTCACCTGTTGCCAACCCCGAAAGAATGACTTTTACGTCTGCGGCCAATGCTGCCAATGGTAAGATGGCAAGCATTAGCAGGGAAATCAGCTTGTTTTTCATTTTGGGTAGTTTTTAGTTGAATAATATACGATTCACAGTTTGCCCGTTTACGGGCTTACGATGTTTGTTGGAGGTATGATTGTCTTGAAATTTTCAAAAAAGCATCTCAAGAGCGATAGTATCCGTCAAAGGTTATTTAAGGGGGGGAAATAAGTATACGAGTATACTTCCATAAGCTTTTGACTTATGGAAGTTAAGATACAAGGGTTGCAACTAAGGCAAACCACCAATAAATTGGGAGTGGAGATAAAAAAAGTAGGCATCATGCTAAAACAAAAACCGATGAATCAGACGGAGTCTGTTCATTGATAATTATTCTGCAAGACGGGACGCAGATGTGTTCATTATTTTGTTAGGAAAGGAGAGCCGTCCCACTATTTTCAATAGGGATAAATCCCTTACGAATTGCCTACGATAGTGTAACCTTTCCTTAGAATATTCTACTTATTTTGAAGGAATGTTTTTTTGAAAGGAGAATACTCTAATTTGCGCTTCAAAGGTATTTCTAATATTCGATTCAAACAAATAATTGGGCATGTAAATCTTTGTAACAGAAGACTTCTGTCGTCTTACCCTCGAGTTATTTCCCCCTTCGCTTCTTCGTTTTTCTTATGGGTCTACATCAAAATAACAGACCAGTCCTTTGTATGCCTCCTGTTTCACGAGCAGTTCGCGTGCCGTCCACAGCGTGCGGCGTACGCCCGAGGTTGGAAGCGTGGGGGCAATCTTGACCAGGAGTTTGCGGATATGCAGTAGTTGCACGCGGCTCACCACGGGACGGTCGGGCCCCAAGAGGTCCGTGCCGAAATGCGGACGAAGTAGGGTAGCCAGTTGTTCGGCGGCATGCGCCACCACCTGTTCGTTGCGGTGCTTCAAGTAGATATAGATCAGCCGGTAGGCCGGAGGGAAGTGAAAGAGCGTGCGTTCCTCCATCTGTTCGCGATACATACTGAGGTAATCTCCGCGAACGATTTGACTGATAACGGGTGTGTCGGGTTGCCGAGTTTGCAGAATCACCAGACCGCGTTTACCGCGTCTGCCCGCGCGTCCTGCCACCTGCGACATCATCTGATAGGCCCGCTCGTAGGCTCGGAAGTCTGGAATGTTGAGCATTTGATCTGCATGCAGAATGCCCACTACACTGACGTGGTCAAAGTCTAATCCCTTCGTCACCATCTGCGTCCCAATCAGCAAGTTCGTTTCTCCTTGCTGAAAGCGCCGAATAATCTCTTCGTAAGCCGTACGCGAACGCGTCGTGTCCAAGTCCATTCGTTCGGTATGCGCTTCGGGAAAGACCGTTCGTGCCTCTGCTTCGATTTTTTCCGTACCGTAACCGATGTCCCGCAGTTCCGTGTCCCCACAGTTCGGACACTGGCGCGGCACGTCATAGGCCGTACCACAATAGTGGCAGACCAGTTTGTTCATGCGCTGGTGGTACGTCAGACTCACGTCGCAACGGGTGCAACGGGGTGTCCAGCCACAGGTGCGACACTCCAATACGGGTGCATAGCCCCGTCGGTTCTGGAAGAGAATGGCCTGTTCGTGGTTAGCCAGGGCAGCGCGCACCCTTTCCGTCAGGTGGGGCGAGAAGGGCGATTTCATCAGCTTCTTGCGTCGCAACTCCTTGACGTCCTCCACTACGATTTCAGGCATTTCTACTTCGCCGTAGCGGGTCAGCATTTCTACCAGAGCATATTTTCCCGTTTGTGCGTGGTGGTACGATTCCAGTGAAGGGGTTGCCGTGCCGAGCAACACCTTTGCTCCTTGTTGGCGGGCCAGTACCAGCGCGGTGTCGCGTCCGTTGTAACGCGGAGCAGGGTCTTGCTGTTTGTAACTCGTTTCGTGTTCCTCGTCCACAATGACCAATCCGAGGTTTTGGAACGGTAGGAAAATGGAAGAACGTACGCCGAGAATCAGCGGAAAGGGATGATCCGAAAGTTGGTGTTGCCAGAGTTCCACGCGTTCGGCATCCGGAAATTTCGAGTGATATACGCCCATGCGCGAACCGAAGACGCGCCCCAGACGCGTAGTCAGTTGCGTAGTCAGTGCGATTTCAGGCACCAGGTAAAGCACCTGTTTGCCTTGTGCCAACATCTCTTCGATGAGGGCAATATACACTTCCGTCTTTCCGCTCGACGTTACACCGTGGAGCAGGCAGACCTCTTTTTCCTTGAAATGGTTGACAATGTCGTCGTGCGCTTGTTGTTGGCGTGCCGCTAAGCGTTTGCGCGCCACGAGCGCTTCTGCCGAGAAGGTTTTCAACCGTTGCGTCTCTACCTCATAAATCTCCAACACGCCGCGCTTTCGCAGAGCCGCCAGTGCCGCCGTGTCTTGTGTTTCTTCGCAGAGTTCTGCCCGCGCAACCTCCTTGATGAGTTGCGGATTGTGCAGTGTCAGAGCCGCTGCCGCTTTCGACAGCTCCAGGTAGCGCAACAACAGTGCCTCTTGGCGCGGAGCTTGTCGCAACCGGTCAAGCAGGAGGTGCAGTGACGTTTCAGTCTGACAGGTTGCTGTCAAACGTACATATTGCTGTTTGCGAGGCTTAAATCCCTGGGTGAGCGATTCGCGCACAGTGACCGCCCCGATGTCTACCAAGTGTTTTACCGTCTGCAACAAGCTGCCCGTGCCGAGTTCTTTTTCCAAAGCCTGGAGTTTCGTGCCTTTGTCAGCCGTCAGTGCGTGGTAGATTTGCGTTTCGCGTTCAGTCAGCGGCTGTGTGTCGCAGTCGTATTCCTCATTGCGTGCCAGCAGGGTTTCGCTTTCGAGTTTCAATCCCGAGGGCAGTGCCGCTTTCATCAGTTCTCCCGCCGTACACATATAATATTGTGCCATCCACTTCCACAGTTCCAACTGTTTGGGCAGTACGATGGGTTGTGCATCGACCAAGTCCGTCACCTCTTTTAGTTTGACACCTGGTTGCGGATTCTCCTCATGCAGGGCAATCACCAGTGCTGTGTAGTAGCGTCGTGCTCCAAATTGTACAATGACGCGGGTACCCACGGTCACTCGGCCTGCCAATGCGGGAGGCAGAATGTACGTGAAGCTGCCCGGCAGGGCAAGTGGGAGAAGGACGGAGACGAACATGCTTGGATGGAGGTTATTAGGGGGCAGAGTGATGCTTGTGTAGCGGTGATGCTGTTAGCAGTGATGCCGTTGTTTTGAGGTAGCCTTGTGGGATGAAGTCGTTTGCTCTAAAATTGATAGAACGAAAGGGTTGGTCGTATTCACCCCTTTCGTTCTATTGCTAACAGTCTTCAAGCTTTCTCGACAGCATTTCTTTAAATACGGAACTTTCGGGGTACATCCGTTTCAAACTGCATCAGCTCGCGGGTAATCGGGTGGTAGAAGTTGAGGCGGTAGGCATGCAAGGCCAAACGGCCGATGGGATCATCGCCGTTACCATATTTAATATCACCACAGACGGGGTGTCCCAAGTCCTGCATGTGTACGCGGATTTGGTTTTTACGTCCCGTTTCCAGTTTCAGTTCTACCAAAGAGTGCGTATCGCTGCGACGCATCACGCGGAAGTGCGTCACCGCAAATTTTCCACCGTTATCTACCGGCGAAGAATAGGTGAAGTAAGCCTTGTTGTCCTTCAGCCAGCTTTGCACCGTACCTTGGTCCTGCTCCATGACGCCCGAAACCAGAGCCATGTAGCGGCGATCCGTTACAATGTCGCGCCAGTTGTGTTCCAAAATCTGTTCCGCCTCAATCGTCTTGGCATAGACCAAGAGTCCCGAGGTGTCGCGGTCCAAGCGGTGCACCACGTGGGCGGTGCACTTCTGGTGGGTCTGGTGGAAATAGTCGTCCAATACCTTCTTGACACTGAATTGGTGGTGGGCAGAAGCCATCGAGAGAATACCGATTGACTTTTCCACAACGACCAAGTGGGCATCCTCGTAGACAATCTTGACAAACTTCGAGCGCAATTCGCCTTTGGGCTTGCGTTTAGATATTTCCACCCGGTCGCCCGGTTGTAATGCCAGGTCAAACTGGCGGATATTTTTGCGGTTCACCCGCACACCGCCTCCACTGAGGATGGCTTTTGCACGGGTACGGCTGATGCCGTCGAGGGCTTGTTCGATATAATCCAGGAGAGGCATCGCAGTCTTGACCGTAAAGGTCGTAAAGCGATTGGCTGTAGGGGTACGCATGAGTGTGAAGCTATAAAAAAATAAGTGTGGGGGTGAGTTCTCGCCGAGTAAGGCCCGGGCGCGTGTTCATTCTCACCACATAATCAGTCTGCAAAATTACAACCTTCTGGCAGTATATTCCCCTTCCGTGGCTATTCGCCCCCTCCTTTCCTTCGTTTTTTCTCCCACGCTCTGCTGGCTCCCCTCGCTTTTTCCGTTTCCGAAAGTCCAGTTCAGCCTTTCTTTCGTTTCGTCTCAGGTAGAAAACTTCCTTGTCCGCAGGTGCGGTTGCACACACTGCGACCGATGGCAATAATCAAAAAGTCGTACCTTTGCGCCCACACAATCAAATACATTATTACCACTAAACTTCAACCATGGGTCTTTTAGAATTCAACAAACTCCCGATAAATACCCTCGTCGGTGCCGATTGGAACACGTTTAAGAAACTTACTGGTGGTCGTACCGTCGATGCCAAGTGGAAAGGCAAATACCGCCTGACCAAAGCGGTGTGTCGTTTGCTCGCCACCCTTGCCCCGTTGCAGGAAAACCGCTACAAGAAGCTCCTTGCCGACCAGCCGCTCCAGCACGACCCCGTCTTTATCCTCGGTCATTGGCGTTCGGGTACGACCTTCGTTCACAATGTTCTCTCTTGTGACAAACGCTTTGGTTATTGCACCACCTATCAGACGGTTTTCCCCCACCTGATGATGTTTGGCCAGCCGTTTTTCAAGAAGAACATGTCTTGGCTCATGCCCGACAAGCGTCCGACCGACAACATGGAATTGGCAGTAGACCTTCCCCAAGAGGAGGAATTTGCCCTCTCCAATATGTGTCCCTACACCTATTACAACTTCTGGTTCTTCCCGAAGTACATGATGGAGTATTGCGATAAGTACCTGCTCTTCGAAAAAATCAACGAGAAGGAGCTTTCTGTATGGGAGGAAACCTTCCGCAAGCTTATTAAAATCTCGTTGTGGAATACCGGTGGCGAACAGTTCTTGTCTAAGAATCCGCCCCACACAGGTCGTGTGCGCGAGTTGGTCAAGATGTTCCCCAATGCGAAGTTCATCTACCTCATGCGCAATCCCTATACCGTGTTCGAGTCTACCCGTTCCTTCTTTACCAACACCATTCAGCCGCTCAAGCTCGAAGAGTTCAGCGACGAAGAAATGGAGAAGAACATTCTCACCGTCTATAAGAAGTTGCACGACCGCTATGAGGCTGATAAGCACCTCATTCCCGAAGGCAACCTCATCGAGGTGAAGTTTGAAGACTTCGAAGCCGATGCCCTCGGCATGACAGAGAAAATCTACCGCACCCTTTCGCTTCCGGGTTGGGAAGAAGCCCGCACAGCCATCGAGCAATATGTGGGCGCGAAGCGCGGTTACAAAAAGAACAAATACAAATACGCTGACCGTACCCGCCACCTTGTCGAAGAACATTGGGGCGACGTGCTCAAGCAATGGGGCTACGAGCTGTAACGGAGAGGGGACGATGATTCCCCGTGAGCACTCCTTAGGAGTATTCGGCAGTCCGACATTTCGAAAAGTCAAGAACCTGATTCTTCGAAATGTCGGCTTTTCAATGAAGCGACAGGGTTTGATCAGCATGGGGTGTCCTCAAGGGTGTACGCCCTCATTGAATCTGATTACTATCTGTCCCGCTCTATCTCGTGCTCTTATTCCTTCTCACTTCGCAACCTTACGAGGTCCCTTCCCTTCACAGCCTCTAACCCTGTAATTTCTAATCCCCATTCTAAACTTGCCTTCACAACATGACAGCTCGACTTCTTTGGGTGGACGATGAGATAGAAATGCTCAAGCCCCACATCCTCTTCTTGCAGAAGAAGGATTACGACGTGGTCACTGCGACCAACGGCCCCGACGCGATAGATCTCTGTCACGAACAACGTTTTGACCTCATCTTGCTCGACGAAAACATGCCGGGACTCTCGGGCCTCGAAACGCTCACACGACTAAAGGAAATCGTGCCCGCTGTGCCCGTGGTGATGGTGACTAAAAACGAAGAGGAAGACTTGATGGACCAAGCCATCGGGTCGAAGATTGCAGACTACCTGATTAAGCCCGTCAATCCGAGCCAGGTATTGCTGACACTGAAAAAGAACATTCACCAGCGCGAAATCGTGCAGGAAGTGACGCAGACAGGCTACCGCCAGGAGTTTGCCCAACTGAGTATGCAGATGAGTGAACAACTCTCGCCGGAGGAATGGAAAGAACTCTATAAAAAGTTGGTCTACTGGGAACTCCAACTCTCTGAGGCAGACAGCAACATGAACGAGATGCTTCAGATGCAGAAGGAGGAAGCAAACCAAACCTTTGCGAAGTTTGTCAAGCAAAACTACGAAGACTGGGTTACCGATGCCGAACACCGCCCCCTGATGAGTCCCGATGTGTTCAAGCGTTGCGTATTTCCCCGTTTGAGCCAGGGGCGCAAGGTCTTCCTCTTGGTGCTTGACAACCTGCGTTTCGACCAGTGGCGAGCCATTTCCCAGGAACTTGCGGAGGATTTCGACATCGACGAAGACTTGTATTACAGCATTTTGCCCACCGCAACGCAGTATGCCCGCAATGCCATTTTTGCCGGACTCATGCCCTTGCAAATCAAGGAGATGTATCCCGAACTTTGGGTGGACGAAGAAGAAGACGAAGGCAAGAACCTCAACGAGGAAATGCTCATTCGCCGTCAAATGGAGCGTTACCGCCGTCGCGAAGAGTTTACGTACAACAAAATCAACGATTCAACCCAGGTTGACAAACTCCTCACCCAATTGGCTACCTTGCGTGCCCCGCTCAATGTCCTTGTGATTAACTTTATCGATATCTTGAGCCACGCCCGTACCGAAAGTCGCATGGTGCGCGAACTGGCAGGCAACGAGTCGGCCTATCGCAGCATCACGCTTTCCTGGTTCCGCCATACGCCTATCAAGGAACTCTTCCGCCGTTTGGCATCTCTCGATTACGACCTGCTCGTAACGACCGACCACGGCAGCATTCGTGTCGATACGCCCTCAAAGGTCGTAGGCGACCGCAATGTCAACACCAACCTGCGCTATAAGATGGGAAAGAATCTTTCCTACAATGCCAAGGAGGTCTATGAAGTTCGCCATCCGCGAGCCCTTCAGCTCCCGCAGCCGAACCTTTCGACCGCCTACATCTTTGCCACGGGTGCCCGCTTCTTTGCCTATCCTAATAATTACAACCATTATGTGCAGTATTATAAGGATACCTTCCAGCACGGCGGCATCTCCATGGAGGAAATGCTCATCCCCCTTGTGGCGTTGCGACCGAAGGCCGTAAGGTAGGACAGGAGTGTGTAAGGGCTGTGAGCCAGCCATTTAAAATTAAAAATAACGACTTATCGATTGATTGACTTTTTGCGCGGCAGTCCTCAGACTCTTTTCTGCAACAAGTCAATATCTCGATAAGTCGCTATTTTGTTCAGTCACCTACCCCATAACCTGATAACCTCATAACATCCCTTTCTCTAAACGAAAACTGCCACCCAACTGTAGTGAAACAGTGGGCGGCAGTTTTTTGTTTGAGTTAAGTGGGGGCGATTATTCACCTGCAGAGATTGCACCAGAGGGGCAAACATCAGCGCAAGTACCGCAGTCCAGACAAACGCTGGGGTCAATTGAATACTTTTCGCCTTCAGAGATAGCGCCAGCAGGGCATTCATCGATGCAAGTACCGCAAGCGATGCAATCGTCACTAATTACGTAAGCCATAATTGTAGAATTTAAAATTGTTGAGAGTGAGTTATTGTCCTTGTTTCCTTTCCGCTTTTTCGGCCCTGGAGAGGGTACAATCGGCAGACAGAAAACGCGGCAAAGTTACATATTTTCTTCAAAGGAACTAACCGCCCCGCTTTTTTCCTTTAGAAAACAATAAAATCCCGAAGCACGCGTTTGTACGTTGACTGCCTGTTTCACAGGAATTTCCGATAATATTCAATCTAAAGTTATGCGTCGTTGTCTTGTTTTTACCCTCTTATTTTGGTCTGTGCTCCTGACCCTCGGAGCGCAACAGCGGCGTGTACAAAATAAGCCCTTCATTGACGAACGGCGGTTTCATTACGGCTTTTTTGTGGGTGGTCACGACCAAAGTTTGAAACTGGAAAACAACGGCTATATCGATCCCGCCACTGGGCAACAATGGGTCGCCTCGACCGACCGCACTAATTTCGGATTCTCTGTAGGCGTTTTGGGCGAATGGAAAATGAACAAGTACCTTGCCCTTCGTGTGCTTCCTTCCCTGCATTTCGGTTCCAAGCACCTCAGTTTCCGCAACCTTGCGACGGGTGAAGACGAATTCCAGGATATGAAATCCTGTTACATCGGTATTCCGGTAGATTTCAAAATCAGTGGGCCCCGTTTCAATAATTACCGTCCCTATGTCATTGCCGGCGTAGCCCCGATGTACGACCTCACGACAGGAAAGCAGTCTAAACTCAAGGCGAAGCCCTTCACCGTAATGGTAGAGGCTGGATTGGGATGTGACCTTTACCTTCCCTTCTTCAAGTTTATTCCCGAACTGAAGTTCTGTTTCGGACTGAATAACATCCTTCAGAAGAACCGCAAGGATCTTACAGACCGCAAACAGCTGATTTTTACCGAGAGCGTAGACCGTGCCACCCTCGGCATGGTGGTTCTCTCCTTCTACTTCGAATAAGTGATGGTGGTGTTGCGCTTTTCCCCTTTTCCTGCCGCAATCTTCATCTCTATCCCATTCTTACAATATTTGCAATATGCTTGATTGAGTCATGTCCCGCAGGACTTGACTCAATTTTTTTACCCCCTTCGTTAAACCATCTTTCCCTTTCGCCGTCCTATACATGTTTTCCGCAAAAGGCGATCGCCCCTCCGCACCGCGGCACGGGCGCTGCCAATCACTTGGGAGGGGGTCGCGGAACAGGAATCAGCCGTCTGTCGTCGTGCAACGGAGTTCGGAAGCAGCTGCCCGAACACCCCACTTCGTCGGTAACGGCCCTCTCACTACCCCCTGGGCATGTAGCGCCCTGACTCCATCCCTTCCCCCCTCTTTTCTCTCAATCCATTCCTTCCCACTCATCTATTAAAGCAAAGACAATTATGAAGAAATATCTCGTAATCGCGCTCTGTGCCCTTCTGTCAGGTGCCAGCGCACAGGCTCAACAAGCAAATGATAAGGCTCCGAAGGCAGCCACCACCTGTGTAGAACGTCAGACTGTCCGTGCCAACCGCATGGCTGCCCGTCTGCAGCTCGATGACAAGACCCAGCGTTGGTTTGTCCCCCTCTACGTAGCCTATCAAGACACCCTTCAGGGGCTTCGCCGCAACTGTCCCCTTCGTCAGCAGAAGCCCCGTCAGGCTCGTCTGAGCGACGTAGAGGCTCAGCAACTCGTCGAAACACGTCTGGCAAACGACGAAAAGCGTGTCGCCATCCGCCGCTCCTACTACAAGCAGTTCAGCAAGCAACTCAACCCCCAGCAACTCCTCGTGCTCTTCGGTGGAAACCGTCAGGGCCAGCCGGGTAAGTATGGTAAGGGAGGCAAATGTCATGCCGCATCTTGTAAGCAATATTGCGGTAAGGGCAATGCTTGTGCCCCGCAGCGTAAGCACAAGCGTGCAAAGGCGTGCCAGCGCAACTGCAACAAGCAATGTCCCGCTCAGCAGACTGCAGCAAAGTAATTCGCAGTTTGCCGCCCCGCACCCTATCGTGCCCTCCCTCTAACTTCCACACGGAAGATCAACCTTTATATATCGAAAGCGGACGGAGTATCCCTCACGGGATTCCTCTGTCCGCTTTTTGTACCCTTGCTCCTCTTCAATCACAGAGCGTTTTCTAATCTTATGCTTTTGGGGTGGGAAAAAACAGGCGGTGTAGGGCGCACCACCCTTTCGTGCCGCCTTTCAGGGTATTTCGCCACGAAGGAAGACGCTCGCGCCTTTGGAAATGTGCGTTGCACTCCTGCAATGAGCTTCCGCGCCATTGGAAATGAGCGTTGTACTTTTACAATGTGCTTCCGCGCCATTGGAAATGTGCATTGCATTCTTACAATGCGGTTCCGCGCCTTTGGAAATGAGCATTGCATTCTTACAATGCGGTTTCGCGACTTTGGGCATGGGCATTGCAGTCATTGCAAAGCACTTCCGCGAAGTTCGCAAATCCCCTTTCATCTGCAGTGAATAACCGTTTGCGTCGTTGTACGCATCATTCGTCTCTTGTTCGGGATCCCAGCTCCCATCGTCCAGTTGGTCAGCCATCTGTTCCTCGTTATTGGCAGCAACGAAAGAAGGCAGCAAACTACAAAAGTTTGCTGCCTTCTTAGCAGAAAGTCGGGATGACTGGATTCGAACCAGCGACCACACGCCCCCCAGACGCGTACTC